>Ga0272441_10002506_pt1 | contig 36886 bp, 36 predicted proteins | sample SSMProp6N_FD_193582 | JGI IMG/M metagenome (GOLD analysis project Ga0272441, IMG submission 193582) | Marine sediment archaeal communities from Little Sippewissett salt marsh, Falmouth, MA, United States - SSM-Prop-6N | ecosystem: Environmental > Aquatic > Marine > Wetlands > Sediment ...
ATTAAAAAATACGGAGTTCAAATGGAAACCAGTAAGAAAATGGCAGCTGCGATGGCAGCGGTAATGCATTATATCAAGACACAGGAAGAACTGCTGGCGCTCCAGGCGGCGCAGCAGGTCCGCGAGCGCCCGGCTGCGATCCGGTTCTGGGGCCAGAGCGCGCGGCAGTCCATGATGCAGATGAGAAATTTGATGCAGTTCAGATCCTTCAAGGGGTCGGTATTTCGTTAAGGTGTGAGTGTTGAAATCGGGCATTAATCATCGGAATACAAAGCCTTTGCATAATTTTTAAGAGGAGAACCTTAAGATGAGCGAAATCCAAGTAAAAATGACGGAAATGAATTATAGTCCTGACAGACCGAAGGCAGCAAACCCCATTAAAATTGAGGACCTGACCTTCCGTGACGGTCATCAGTCTCTGTTTGCCACACGCGGCCGAACCGAAGACATGATTCCTGTTGCCGAGCAGATGGATGAAATCGGTTACTGGGCGATGGAAACCTGGGGCGGTGCATCTTTTGATACCATGCACCGGTACCTGAACGAAGATCCGTGGGAAAGACTGCGAACGCTGAAAAAATACCTGAAAAAGACCCCGTTTTCCATGCTGCTCCGGGCCCAGAACCTGGTCGGCTACCGGAATTATGCCGATGATACGGCCAAGGCGTTTGTCGAACGGGCCGCTGAAAACGGCATGGATGTTTTCCGGACATTCGATGCGCTGAATGACTATCGCAACTTCGAAACGGTGGTTCCGGCCATCAAGGCCGCCGGCAAACATTTTCAGGGCTGCATCTGTTATACCCTGACCGAATCCCGGCTGGGCGGCGAAGTGTATAACCTCGAATATTATGTGGAGAAAGCAAAGGCGCTTGAAGCCATGGGCGCCGACAGCGTTTGTGTCAAGGACATGGCCGGTCTGATATCCCCGTATGATGCCTTTAATGTCATCAAGGCACTGAAGGCCGCCGTCAGCATTCCGATTCATCTCCACAGCCATACCACATCCGGCATGTCTCAGATGTCTCAGCTCAAGGCGATAGAAGCCGGTGTCGACATCGTGGACACCTGTATGGCACCATATGCGGGCAGGACATCTCACCCGGCGATCGAACCGCTGGTAATGACACTTCTGGGAACCGATCGCGACACCGGTTTTGATATTCGCAAGCTGGTCGCCATTGACGAGATCCTCGAAAAAGAGATCGTGCCCAAGTACATGCATATCCTGGACGATACCAAGCTGTCGACCATCGACATCAACGTGCTGCTGCATCAGACCCCGGGCGGCATGCTGTCGAACCTGGTCAATCAGCTCCGAGATATGGATGCACTGGATCGTATAGACGATGTGTTCAAGGAACTGCCCAAGGTCCGTAAAGATCTGGGTCAGGTGCCGCTGGTGACGCCGACCAGTCAGATTGTCGGCATCCAGACGGTAAACAACGTGCTGTTCGATGACGAAAACGAGCGTTACAAGATGATTACCGGCCAGGTCAAAGACCTGTGTTTCGGTATGTACGGAAAGACAGCCATTCCGATCAATCCTGAAGTCCAGAAAAAAGCGCTCCAGGGTTATCCGAGAGGTGAAGAGCCCATTACCTGTCGTCCGGCCGAGATTATCGAACCTGAACTGGAGGCGGCCAAAGCGGAAATCGGCGATCTGGCCAAGGATATCGATGATCTGATCACGTACGCCATTTACCCGGTGACCGGTAAGAAATTTCTGAAATGGAAGTACGGCAAGGAAGAGGTGCCGGAAGACGTCAAGCCCAGATCACTTGAAGCGTCTCTCAAGATGCTGGATCTGATGAAAAAAGCCAAGATCGGTCAGGTGGTCGAAAAGAAAGAGGCTCCGCCCAAGGGTGAGGCGATGCGGACATTTAACGTTTATGTTGATGACGATTATTTTGAAATCGGTGTTGAGGAAGTCGGCGGTGCGCCGGTCATCGCTTATGCGGCTCCGGCAGCAGCAGCGGCTCCGGCTGCCCCTGCGGCTGCTCCGGCCGCCCCGAAAGCCGCAGCGCCTAAAGCTGCAGCAGCCCCGAAGGTTGCCGATGTGGACGGTACCGCGTTGACTGCCCCGATGCCCGGAATGATCGTTAAATACGAGGTCAAGGAAGGCGACAGCGTCAACGAAGGCGATACGATAGTTGTTCTGGAAGCCATGAAGATGGAAAATCCGTTGAAGGCTCCCTGCAGCGGGACAATCAAATCCATTCCATATGATTCCGGCGATTCTGTAGCCAAAGACGACGTTCTGGCCGTGATCGGCTGATTTACGTAAAGAAAAAGATGGTGTGCCGACCGATCCGCCGGACGCGATAAACGATCGTGGATCGGTCGGTTCCGAAACGAAATTATGGGTGGAAGTTAGATTGGTATAAATGAACACAGACAGCCTACCGCTACACCAATCAGGCCGCTGCTACGGACATGTTGAATAACTGGTCTGCGCAACGTACTTACAATAACCGGCAGAACAAAGGTGTGGCGTTTCGTTCCAAGGCTCAGTCAAGGAAAACAAGGAGACAGAGACCATGAAAATTCATGAGTATCAGGCGAAAGAATTGTTCAGACAATACGGCGTTCCCGTCCCCAACGGCGGACCGGCCTTCAGCGTTGACGAAGCGGTAAAACTCACGGATTCCCTCGGGGGATATCCGGTAGTTGTAAAAGCCCAGATCCATGCGGGCGGCCGTGGAAAAGGCGGCGGCGTAAAACTGGCGAAATCAAGAGAAGAAGCCGAACAATACGCAAACCAGATCCTTGGCATGACACTGGTTACCAAACAGACCGGGCCTGAGGGCAAACTGGTAAAACGGCTGTTGGTGGAAGCCGGCTGCGATATCAAAAAAGAGCTTTACCTGAGTGTTCTTCCGGACCGTTCTACGGCCAAGATCTGCATCATGGCCAGCGAAGCCGGCGGTATGAATATCGAAGAAGTCGCAGCCGAAACACCCGAAAAAATAATCAAAGTGTTTGTCGATCCTCTGAACGGTATTCAGGGATATCATATGCTTCAGGCGGCCTATGGATTAAACCTTCCGAAAGCCGCTATTAAACCGTTTACCAAAATGCTGGCCGGCCTGTATAAAATGTGCGTGGAAAAAGATTGCTCACTGGTGGAAATCAATCCGCTGGTTCTTACCGGAGACGATGATATTATTGCCATTGATGCAAAAATCAATTTTGACGATAATGCCATGTTCCGTCATCCGGAAATCCAGGAACTTCGCGATATGGATGAAGAAGATCCCCTGGAAATCGAGGCGTCCAAATTTGACCTCAATTACATCAATCTTGACGGTAATGTCGGGAACATGGTGAACGGAGCCGGTCTGGCCATGGCCACCATGGACCTTATCAAACAAGCCGGTGCGGATCCCGCAAACTTCCTGGATGTTGGAGGAAGCGCAAGTGCCGACCAGGTTGAAAACGGGTTCAGGATTATACTGAGCGATACGAAGGTCAAGGCAATTCTGATTAACATTTTCGGTGGTATTCTTCGATGCGACCGTTTGGCAGAGGGCGTGGTTCAGGCAGCGACAAAAATCGGCCTCAAAGTTCCAATTGTTATTCGCATGGAGGGGACCAATGTGGAAAAAGGCCGCCAAATCCTCGCTGAATCCGGTTTCAATCTCGTAACGGCCGTGGATTTGAAGGACGCAGCCAAGAAAATCACGGAACTTGTAGCATAAAAATCAGTTACAATATTCAGGCGCATGAGTCATTGTGCAGGTGAAGCTGATTTTGACTGCTTGGAAAGATACCCGATGCAACGCCGGCCATGAACGGCATGACGACAGGTATCATTCCCGGGCAGCATGTTTTGCACGGTAACCTACAAACAAAGCGAGGGTTAAAGTGAGCATATTTGTCGATAAAAATACAAAAGTAGTGGTTCAAGGTATAACGGGTAAAGAGGGGATGTTTCATACACGCCAGTGCGTTGCCTACGGCACTAATGTGGTCGCCGGCTGTACGCCCGGAAAGGGCGGGCAGAAAATGGACGACATCCCGGTGTTCAATACGGTCGCAGAGGCTAAAGAAAAAGCCAACGCAAACGCCAGTTTGATTTTTGTGCCGCCGCCGTTTTGTGCCGCCGCTATTCTTGAAGCAATTGATGCAGAGATAGATTTAGTTGTGGCCATTACCGAAGGTATTCCGGTTATGGACATGATGAAGGTTAAAAATTACCTTAAAGGCAAGAAAACGCGGCTTATCGGTCCTAACTGCCCGGGAATCATTACCCCTGGTGAATGTAAAATGGGTATCCAGCCCGGTCCGATGCATAAACCCGGCGGACCGATCGGCGTTGTTTCCCGCTCCGGCACCCTGACCTATGAAGTGGTTCATCAGCTTAGCCAGCAGGGCATCGGCCAGACAACGGTCATCGGTATCGGCGGGGACCCGGTCAACGGTACCAATTTTATCGATTGTCTGGAAGGCTTTGCCGCAGATCCCGAGACCAAGGGCGTTGTCATGGTGGGTGAAATCGGTGGGTCTGCGGAAGAAGAGGCCGCACAGTTTATCAAGGAAAACATGCCGAATAAACCTGTCGTTGGCTTTATAGCTGGTCTGACGGCACCTCCGGGACGCCGGATGGGCCATGCCGGTGCAATCATCAGCGGCGGCAGCGGTACAGCCGAAGGCAAAATTGCCGCGATGAAGGAAGTCGGCATTCATGTATGTGAGAATCTCGGTGAGTTGGGCGATATTTCCGCCAAAGCATTCAAGTTCTAAGTGAGAGATTGATTCCGTTTATCGGGATCTTATATATATGCCCGTTTTGCGTGGCGCGCAGATGTGCTCACGGAAAACGGGCATATTCGTATGGACAAACGCATTATGGCATTGAACGCCGCAAACTTTATTCGATGCGCAGAAAGTGAAGAACAAAACGCTTTCCAACCATTTGTTTTTTCCGATGCTCTACGAACGCTTCCAGAACGGGGATAGTTCACGAAGCCGTTCAATAATTGCCGGCAGCTTATCGATGACAAAGTCGATTTCAGTCTCCGTATTGTATACGCTGAGGCTGAATCGGATGGAGCCGTGGGCCGATGTGAACGGGACACCCATGGCCCGAAGCACGTGAGACGGTTCCAGAGAACCCGAGGTGCAGGCCGAGCCCGATGACGCGCAGATACCCAGTTCGTTCATCAACAGTAGAATGGATTCGCCTTCAACATAATCAAAACCGACGCTGGTGGTATTGGGCAATCGCTGACTTCGGTCGCCGTTAATCCGCATATGGCTGATCCTGGTTGTCAGCTGCGTCTCCAGCTTGTCGCGCAGAAACCTTACCCGGGTGTTTTCCTCTTCCATATGATCGGCGACAAATTCGCATGCTCTGCCCAGACCGATAATGGATGCCGTATTCTCGGTGCCGCCTCGTCGTCCTCGCTCCTGATGCCCACCGATCAAAAAGGGAGAAAATTTTGTACCCTTCCGGACATAAAGTGCACCAACCCCTTTGGGACCATGAAGTTTATGCCCTGACAGCGACAAAAAATCCACTCCCGTGCTGTGAATATCAATGGGGATTTTGCCGATTGCCTGTACCGCATCGGTATGGAATACAATGTTTCGTTCGTTGAGAAACTCAGCGATTTTTTCGATTGGGAAAATGACCCCGGTTTCATTATTGGCCCACATGATAGTGACGAGCGCCGTGTCCGGGGTCAGATGATCGTAAAAATAATCCATATCCAGCCTTCCGTTACGGTCCACTGGCACAAAGGTTATCCTGTATCCTTTGCCGGCCAGATGTTCACACAAATTTTTAACGGCTGGATGCTCCACCTTGCTGGAGACAATGTGGCGTTTGTCAGGTTGCGACGCAAGGGCGGCCCAAATAGCGGTATTGTCACTTTCCGTTCCACAGCTGGTAAATATGATTTCGTCTGGATCGGCGTTGATCAGTCGCGCGATTTGCTCCCGGGCCTGTCGGAGCCTGGCGCCCACATTCCCCCCAAAACTGTGCATGCTGGAAGGGTTGCCGTATTGTTCGCAGAAATAGGGAAGCATTTCTTCAAGAACTTCCGGTGCCGTTCGGGTGGTTGCATTATTGTCCAGATAGATGACGTTCATGGTTCCTCCTCCACGACGACCAGTTCAGGAGTGACTATTTCCCGTAGTTTTTTTTCTACATAATCTTTTAATGTAATATGAGAAATCCGACAGGTCGCGCAAGCTCCGTGGAGTTTTACGATGACATTGTCGCCTTCTACATCGATCAGTTCAACGTCTCCGCCGTCCTGTCGCAGGGATGGCCGAATTTCGCGATCCAGAGTGCTTTCGATTAATTTTATTTTCTGGATATTGGTCAGTCGTTTAAGCTCTCGGGGCGCAGGATGACGGGTACCGGTTACGGAATCAATAATAGCCTGGATCTGATCATGACATTTTCCGCATCCTCCGCCGGCTTTTACATAATCGGTGACTTCTTCTATGGAAATCAGATGATTTTCTCTGATAACGCGTTCGATCTCAACGTCGGTGATGCCAAAACATTCGCAGACAATCTTTCCTTTAATTCTTTCAACGGGTTGGCCGCGATAGTTCGCAATGGCTTTTTCAAGAGCATCTCGTCCCATGACGGAACAATGCATTTTTTCTTTTGGAAGTCCGCCTAGAAATCGGGCAATATCATCATTGGATATGTTTGCGGCTTCTTCAAGCGTTTTTCCCTTTATGAGTTCCGTCAGGGCTGAAGAGGATGCTATGGCGCTGGCGCATCCGAAGGTCTGGAACTTCGCTTCCTTGATGCGTTCGTTTTTATCTAACTTGATATACAACGTCAGAGCATCGCCGCAGGCCAGGTTGCCGACTTCTCCGACTCCGTCAGCGTTTTCAATGATGCCGACATTTCGGGGGTGTAAAAAATGGTCTTTAACCTTTTCGCTGTATTCCCACATGGTGAAAGTCTCCAGGTTGTTGAATTGAGATGAACCGATGTTGTTGCCTGATCTTTGGCAGAAATAAATCGGGCATTATATTTCCGTGATTCTGAGATGGATCAAGAAGAATTGTTGATTCGAATAAGCTGGATAGCTTCAAGCAAAATACAGGGGAACTTTGCCGGCAACCCGAAGTCCATTTAATTGCCGACTCTCAAAAATTTAAAGAAAAGCACTTTCGGTCTGATTTGCGAGGCCTTTAAAAATTTTTTATTTATTTTTTACCTTCCGCTTCGCTCTTTCGAGGTACAGGAATCGCGGAGTCCAAAACCGCCATTTCAGGGGCCCTGCGATCTCTGTTTCTCCAGCGAAGCGGACGGAAAATATGTGTATATGAGTGCGTGATCCTCGTGGATATATCCAATCGCTGTCTCCAACAGTCGTGATTTGCATCCAGCGGTCCATGTACATAAAACGCATTACCGAAAAATACGCAATGAAAAGCTAAGACCAAAAACCATTTCGCAGGTGGATCTGTTACGGTTTGAAACCCGGTATCACGCAATTTTCTTGCAAACCAAAGGAATTTTGAAGTAACCTGTGAAAAAAGGTGAATGCGGCAGACTGCCGCAGAACCGATCTACGCTCAGGAAAACCCCCTCGGGGTTCCCGAACCGCACCGGCTGTTTACGGAAGAACCAGAAAAATTGATGGAGCTTAATAACTTTTTAACCTCGAGGCTGCCGCATTTCGGGCATTGAATATCCTGATCCTTAGACCCCAGTACCAGCTTTTCAAACGTGTGTTCGCATGATTCGCACTTATATTCGTAAATCGGCATTCAGAAACTCCGGTATTTGATTTATGTTACAGTTAAAATTCTTATAAGGTTACAACTAAAACATATTATCCTGAATACGTTCTGTCAAGGTACGGGGCAATTATATTTGATGTATGGGATGCGTTTACGGCGTTTGCCTGACTCAAAGCGTAAGAGACTCGTGTGAAAAAAATTCAAATACAAGGAGGTAGAACGGTGAATATCAGAGAAGCCGTTTTCGCCGGGAGTTGGTATCCGAAAAATGCATCTGCATGCATAGAAGAAATTGAAAAATTTCTTTCGGCATCAACAATTCGGTTGGAACCTGAAATCAAGTGCGTTGGTGGAATCGTACCGCACGCCGGCTGGTTTTTTTCCGGTCATATTGCCTGCAACGTGATCCAGTGCCTCAGTGACGGAGACAAAGTCGATGCTGTGGTTTTATTCGGGATGCATCTTCATCCGTCCTCTCCGATGTACATCATGACGGACGGGGCGTGGGAGACCCCCATGGGGAACGTTCCTGTTGCTGAGGAGATCGCAAAAGAACTTGTCGGCCATTTTGAGTTTGATTCGGTTAATCATTTCAGCCATGATAACACGATTGAGCTTCAGATGCCGTTCATTAAATATTTTTTTCCGGATGCCAAAATCCTCCCAATCGGCGTTCCACCGGTCGAAAGGTCTCTGGAGGTTGGAAAAACGGTGGCTGAGATTGCCGAAAGACAGGGGAAAACAATCAAGGTCATTGGATCGACGGATTTAACGCATTACGGATTGAATTACGGGTTTTTGCCGAAAGGTATCGGGCCGGATGCCGTCGACTGGGTTTGTCGGGACAATGATCGAAAAATTATTGATGCAATGGTATCCATGAACCCCGAACGCGTGATTCACGAGGCGCTGGAACATCAGAATGCCTGCTGCGCCGGCGCCGCTGCTGCGGCGATTTCAGCCGCAAGGCAACTGGGCGCAGAGAAAGCTCAGTGTGTCGTGTATGCCAGCAGCTATGAGAAAAGCCCCGGTGACAGTTTCGTTGGATATGCCGGTATTATCATGTAAGGATACCGTACTCATAGATTCAATGATCAGTGCTTTTATTCGTGCCGTATCAATTAAATACTGTCAAAAAAAAATTTTTACCGGATATATCCACCGCCCGCTTCGCTCGAGACGCAGAGGACGTAACGTCTTGAAACGGCGATTTTGGCCTCTGTGAGCTCTGTGCCTCGAGAGAGCGTAGCGAACGGGCGGTAATTTTTTTGTTACGACAATTCTATGCGCATTGGGTAGCTGGCATAGCACGCTTTAGTTAAGGACTGTCTAAAAGAACAAAAAGATCTGCGGGTAACTTCGAAAAGACAAGTGAGACTGTGGATTTTATTCCTTCCGTGCCCCTTACTAAATAACGGTAATTTTTTCGCAGGGGTCGGAGACCACTTCGCCGATGATGGCCGAATAATTCAGAGAATTCTTTTTCAGCGTATCCAGCAGACCCGGGGCACCTGATTCTTCTACACAGATCAGCAGACCACCCGACGTCTGAGGATCAAAAAGAATGTCCTGAAAGATTCGGTCCACGGCCGGCCCGAAATCCACCATGGCCTGTCGGAACTTTCGATTTTCATATGCTCCTCCGGGGACGAATCCCATCGACGCAAAATTACGGGCTTCCGGCAGAACGGGAATGCGGTCCGAAAACAATTGAACGGACGTGCCTGAATCCGCGACCATCTCGGCCACATGTCCCAGGAGCCCAAATCCCGTAATGTCGGTGCAGGCATGAACGGGATAATCCATCATGATCTCCGCGGCCGTTCGGTTTAACTCCGTCATAAGCCGTGTGGCGGTATCGATCAGTTCCCTGCCGGCCATTCCGCCTTTGATCGCCGTGTTAATAATTCCGATGCCCAGGGGCTTGGTCAGAATCAGCAGATTCCCGGTTTGCAGGCTTTTTTTGGTGAGAACCTGTTCGGGATGAATGAAACCGGTTACCGACAGCCCGTATTTAAGTTCATTGTCTTCCACACTGTGTCCACCAACCAATACCACACCGGCTTCTTTGAGTTTGTCCAGTCCTCCCTGTATGATGTGGCGCAGCACCGAAAGATCCATCTGTTTTCGGGGGAACGCCACCAGGTTCATGGCGGTTTTAGGGATTCCGCCCATGGCATAAATATCGCTTAAGGCGTTGGCGGCGGCAATCTGACCGAACCAATACGGGTCATCCACCACCGGCGTGAAAAAATCGACGGTCTGGATCATGGCGATGTCGTCAGTAATTTTATACACCCCGGCATCATCGGCGCGATCGAGTCCTACGAGCACATTGGCATCGGTCGGGATTTCAAGCCCGCAAAGTGCTTTGTCCAGGTCCCCTGGAGGCAGCTTGGAAGCTCAACCTGCGGCGGTGACGGTTTCGGTCAGACGAATCTGTAAGGATTTTGTCATGAAATATTCCTTGTAAAAAGTTTTAGTGATTGATTTTTTTTAACTATATTTATTATGAGTTTATCATAATGGGCTGTATTTCGATACGTTATCGTATATTATACTGTTATATACTCCTGACTGTTGCAGAGAATCAAATTGATTATCTGTATAGAGTTGGTTATATCTATCGGCCGATTGAATTATACCGGGATTTTGGGATGAATTGATGCGGGCAGGCACTGCCTGACAGATTTTACGGGAAGGCGGCATGTCGAATGTGGAGAAAGCGGGCCTGAATATATGAACAGGGTAAAACCAGCCATCAAGCGGTTGAAGGGGATGAATCCTGCGGCCATTGTGCTGACCAGTTATATATCTGCTATCGGGGTGGGAGCCTGTTTGCTGTTACTGCCTTTTTCGACAAAATCGGGGCAGATTTCTCTGGTGGATGCCCTTTTTACAGCGACGTCGGCGGTCTGCGTGACCGGCTTGACTGTTGTGGATACGGGACGTTTTTTTGCCGGATTCGGCCAGGGGGTCATTCTGGTGCTGATCCAGCTGGGCGGGTTGGGAATTATGACCGTTTCCGTCGCCATTTTTCACCTTTTAGGAAAGAGCATATCGTTTCGGCACCGAATGATTCTGCAGGAGGGGTTTACCCATACCCCCAGGGAGGATATCTACCACCTGCTCAAGGCGGTTATCCTGTTTACGGCCGTGGCGGAGGCGTCGGGTTCATTGTTGCTGTTTTTCCATTGGAGCCGGGAATATCCTCCGTTGCAGGCGTTGTATACGGCTGTGTTTCACTCTGTGTCCGCATTCTGCAATGCAGGGTTTTGCCTGTTCGACGGGAGCTTCATGGCCTACAGGTCTTCTGTGTGGCTGAATCTGATCATCTGTGTGCTGATCGTACTGGGGGGGATCGGTTTTCCGGTAGTTTACGATATTTATCAGAAAGTGCGGCACCGTGAAAGACGCTTGAAGCTGTCGCTTCAGACCAAAACCGTTCTTGTGACATCCGCCGTTTTAACAGCCGGGGGTATGGTCATGTTCGGCGTGGTGGAGCACCACATTGCTTTGAAAGACAGCAGTATGACCGAGTGGCTGCTTACGGCACTGTTTCAATCGGTAACGTGCCGGACAGCCGGTTTTAACACGGTCGATATGTCTGCCCTGAGTAACGCGACACTGGGGCTGATGATTTTTCTGATGTTCGTCGGTGCTTCTCCGGGGTCTTGCGGGGGGGGTGTCAAAACCACAACGCTGGCCATCCTTGCCGGATTTACGTGGAGCCGGATGCGGCGCCGGATCCGGGTGAACATGTTTAAGAAAAGCATTCCGTCGGCAACCGTTTACAGAAGTATTTCTCTGCTGCTGATATCCATCTTTCTGATTTCCGTGTTTCTGTTTCTGCTTCTGATCTTTCACCAGAGCAGACTGCCTCATACCGCTACGGCCGGGCATTTTTTGTCTTTTCTGTTTGAAGTGGTATCTGCGTTTGGTACGGTGGGGCTGTCCATGGGGGCGACGGCAGAACTCAATACAGTGGGAAAACTTCTGATTCTGATGATGATGCTGGTGGGACGGGTGGGGGTGTTGACGTTTTCTTATATAATAGTAGGCTCCGAACCCCGAAACGGAATTGAATATACCGAAGAGCACGTCATGATTGGATAACGGGTGAGAGAATGAAAAAAAGATTTGCCATTATCGGATTGGGAAATTTTGGCTTTCATGTGGCCAAAACGCTGTTTGAGGACGGCAACGAAGTCATAGCCATCGATCTGGACAGGCATCGAGTGCAGAGAATTGAACCCTTCTGTACAGAGGCGATCGTTATGGATGCTACGGATAAAGACCGCCTTAAAGCCCTGGGGCTGGATGTGATGGACTGCGTTATTATCAGTACCGGGACCCGCATCAGTGTCAGCATATTGATCTGTCTGCATCTGCAGGAGATGGGGGTAAAGAAGATCATGGCCAAGGCCCTGGATGAAGATCATGCTAAAATTTTAAAAAAAGTCGGCGCTTCCGACATTATTCAACCGGAAAAAGATATGGCCGTTCGGGTGTCCCGGGTTTTATCCATGCCCAATGTTCTGGATTTTATCTCTCTGGCCGAGGATTACAATCTGTTTCAGGTGGATCCGCCACGTGCGTTTATTGGAAAAAGCCTGAGAGAACTGGATTTAAGGGCTAAATACAATATTTACATAATTGCCGTCAAGGAGATGGTCCCGGAAAATTTTATCGTGGTTCCCCCGGCCGATTTTGTCATCAAGGACAGTGACCTGCTGATCATGCTCGGAAAATCCGAAGACATACGGCACGTAAAAACCCTTCAATAAACGGAACGATTCTATAATTTCGACGCCATCCCGGCGGTAATAAACGGCAGCAGCATGTTCAGAAGCAAATCCGTATCGCTCGGTATTTTTGTTCCTTGCAAAAAATGATCGAGTTTATGAATGCTGTTAAGGGAACTGTTCATGGCTCCCATTGAAAATGCCAGACGGCAGAATACGACGTCAGGGGGAAGATCCGGAAGCGCTTGGCAGAGGCTTTCAAACATAAGATTGAATACAGGCCTCATCAGCTGCATAAAGATACCGCGAATCTGGTCATCCGGTTCGACAAAAGCGCGCCCGACCAGTGTGACAAAATGACGGTATCCGGGGCCGGATTCACTGAAACGAAAGGTCGGTTCGATAAATGCGCGTAAGATGTCTGAAACGGCCGGTGTGGTTTTATCTTTGCGTGAGGTTGCCTGAACCGAGGTCAGATTGGCCTCTCGAATACGATTCAGCGGAATCAGCCGGCGCTCAATGACTGCTTTGGCCAGGGCTTTTTTGGTACCGAAATGGTAATTGACGGCCGCCAGATTGACGTTGGCCCGGCTCGTGATAGACCGCAACGATGTCCGATGGAACCCGTCTGTTGCGAACAGTTCTTCGGCGGTATCCAGTATCCGTTGTTTTGTTTCCGGCCTGCTCATTTAAAATGTCCTTTGAAGGGATGTGTCGAGTATTCGTTTTATTTGATATATTTAAACGACTGTATGAATCAGTCAAGGTTTTTTAAGGCGGCAATAATTTTTGATGGTGTAATTCCAAGGTGTTCGCCTGAACAAACAATTTTCAGGCTTGCAACCAGCAGGAGGCAGCGATGCAAATACGGGTTGACAGCATTTCCGATCAGGGGTTGATAATGGATTTCGAAGAATCCTTCAGGGCATTTTCGGTGCTGGCGGAAATGGAAGATGCCGGGGAGTGTAAATTTTTGTCTCCGGTGAGAATCCGGCTCGAGGCGGTCCGGGTACGCGATTTGATCGAGGTGGAAGGGCAGGTTACGGTTACGGTTCGACTGCCCTGCAGCCGGTGCCTGAAAGATTATGACGCTTTTCTCGTTAACCGGTTTGCCTTGACCTACCAGCAGGAACCCGTGGAGCAGGCGGAGCGATTCCATAAAGGGGAGATCGAGATTGGCGAAGACGATATCGGGTTGATTCATTTTCGGGGCGAATATGTCGACCTTCGGGAAGGTATCCAGGAACAGGTCGTGCTGGCGTTTCCCGTATGTCCTCTGTGCAGTGTTGAATGCAAAGGGTTGTGTTCGGTCTGCGGTGCCGATTTGAACCAGGGAGACTGCGGGTGTGATCGATCCGGCAAAAGCAGCCCGTTTGATGTTTTGAAAAATTTCAAGATTGAAAAGCACTGAAGGGTTTGTTGCGGGATCGGCACTAACGGTCAGAGACCATTTCAGTCTCCGTGGCATTAAATGAAATAAAAAAGGGATTACAGACACATCTGTAACCCCTTTGTCGTTTTGTGGCTGAGGGACCAGGATTCGAACCTGGGTTAACGGGGCCAGAACCCGTCGTCCTGCCGCTAGACGATCCCTCAAAGTCAATCAAAATCTATTAATACAAAAAAGATGCTGAATAGTCAAGCCAAAATCCGATCACTCTGAACGTTTTGTTTCAATAAATTCGATCGCCTTTCGGATACGATCCATAACCTTCTCTTTGCCCAGGATTTCAATGATTTCGAAGATCCCGGGACTTGCCGATTCTCCTGTCAAGGCAACCCTTACCGGTTGAGCGATTTTTCCCAGCTTGAGCCCGAGGGTTTCCATTACGTGTTTGAAAGCCTCTTCCAGCCCCTTTTCCGTAAACGGGTCAAGGAGCGTCAGTTGGTCTTGCAGAATGGAAAGCGGCTCTAATGCAGCGGGTTTTAAAAATTTCCTTGCTGCTTTTTCATCATAGGAGATGTTATCCAGATAATAGAACATGGATTTGTCGGCCATTTCAATAAGCGTTTTGCTTCTGGGTTTCAGGGTGTCGATCACTTTTTCAATATACGGTCCCTTTTTGGCGTTGATTTCCTTCTTTTTCAGAATGGATACCAGCTCGGGGGACAGCTTTGAGGCTGTGGATGCCATGATGTGATCGGCATTGAGTGCATTGAGCTTTTCCATATCGAACACGCCCGGTGATTTTCCAATATGCTCAAGGCTGAATTTTTCAATGAGTTCGGGAATGGTGAAAAACTCCTGATCCCCGTAGGACCAGCCCAGCCTCACCAGATAATTCAACAGGGCTTCGGGCAGATAGCCCATGTCCTTATACGCCATGACGGACATGGCACCGTGGCGTTTGCTCAGACGGGTTCGATCGTTGCCCAGTACCATGGGAACATGGCCGAATGTGGGGAGTGTGCTTTCGAGCGCCTTGAACAGAAGGATCTGCTTGGGGGTGTTGCTCACATGGTCGTCGCCCCGGATGACCGTGTTGATTTCCATGGTGATGTCATCGACCACGACTGCCAGGTTGTATGTCGGGGTTCCGTCGCTTCGTTGAATGATGAAGTCATCCAATTCAGAATTCTGGATAACGATGTTGCCTTTGATGACGTCCTGAATTACCGTGGTGCCGGTTTGAGGGGTGCGGAATCGAACAACCGCGTTTTCGGTTTGTGAAAGATCTCGATTGCGACAGGTTCCGTCGTATTTGGGGTTTTGGCCTTCGGATACCGCTTTTGCCCGCATTGCTTCGATGTCTTCACGGCTGCAGGTGCAGTAATATGCGTGGCCGCTGTTCAGCAGCCTCTGGATATAGTCCCGATATATCGGGAACCGCTTCGTCTGATAGTAAGGGCCTTCGTCCCAGTCTATTCCAAGCCATTCAAGAGCATTAAATATGGCTTCAACAGATTCCTGAGTAGACCGCTGGATATCCGTATCTTCTATCCTGAGAACAAATCTGCCGTTCATGTGGCGTGCGTATAGCCAATTAAATAATGCGGTTCTGGCTCCGCCTACATGAAGATAGCCTGTCGGGCTGGGTGGAAAACGAGTAATTATTTTTTTCATAAAAATATTTCCATATATGATGCCGAATAAAAAAGTGTTAATTAAAAAAGGAAGTTGTAATAAACAAAAAAGTAAAAAAAAGTAATATTAATAAATGTTATCGATTTAAAATCAAGTGCAAAATCACACAAGACCAAATCGTGTGGAATGATTATCCTGCCAAAAAAAAATTACGAAATGATAAAATAACTGTTGAAGCGACAGGTAAAGTGTGTAATAAGTAACGTCAAATCAAGATGTTACTGAACCTGTCATGGCCTTTTTCCACAAACAAATTAGATACCATATCAAAAGGATGAGTACAAGGGGTATGTGCAAAATTATTCGTGAAAACCCTTGACAATCTTTTGATTTTAAAATACTAGAGAATGCCGAATGCGGTAAGCTATATTGGCACTGATATTTTCAATAATTTCAAGATATAGGAGATTACTTATGGCGGTACCTAAGCGTAGAACATCCAAGTCAAAACGGGATATGCGCCGAACCCATCAAAAAATCGAGGCTCCCAACGTGACAGAGTGTCCTCAATGCGGTGAGGCTAAACTGCCTCATCATGCATGCCCCGGCTGCGGTACGTACAAAGGACGAACCGTAATTGAATCCGAAGAAGACTAAATTGTAACGGTGGCATTTATGGCAGAGCCAAACCCGGACCTGAAAGGTCTGGATGTCGAATCGTGGCAGATGGTGGTGGATATGGTTCGGCAGTTGAAAAATCGACTGCTGACCCGTGAGAAGATTCTTGAATTCGACAGACGCGAACTGTTTCCCGAAGATACCGTGCGGCAGTTGCTGGGACCGGATGTCGGCCTGCAACTGCTTTTTATTCCTGAAGCCTACGGCGGGATGGGAGGCGGCGCGCGGGATTGCGTAGCAACCACGCGCGAGATGGCAAAGATATGTCTGGGGGTTGCAACGGCGTTTTTTGCCATCCAACTTGGTGCCGATCCCATAATGGTCGGGGCAACGGAAGCGCAGAAGGAAAAGTGGCTTGGACGAATTGCCGCCGGCGATTCGCTGGTCGCTTATGCGGTAACCGAACCGGGGGCAGGCAGCAATTTATCGGCGCTGAAAACAAAAGCGGTTCCGGACACGGCGGACGGCATTTCCGGGTACCGGATAAGCGGGACCAAGCAGTTCATATCCACCGGAGGTTATGCCGATTTCGTGACCGTGCTGGCCAATACGCCTGAGGGGCCATCCTTTTTTGTTGTCGAAAAAGGTACGGAAGGATTCGTGCAGGGCAAAGGGGAGGAAAAACACGGTATCCGCGCTTCCAATACGTCGCCGCTGACATTCGATGATGTATGGGTTCCGGGTGAAAACCTGATCGGGTTGACTCCCGGGCTGGGTTTGAAACAGGCAAATCAGGTGTTTGGTTACACGCGGCTGATGGTAGCGGCTATGGCGTTGGGTGCCGGTGAATCCGCATTGGATATCGCGGTCCGATATGCCGCAGAACGTATTCAATTTGGTACGCCGCTTTCGCAAAAGCAGGGATATACGCATAAATTAATTGTTCCGAATTCGGTTCGGATTGAAGCTGCCGCTGCCTATATTGACGACATCGCGATCCGTCTCGATTCAGAGGATACGGACCTTCAGGTGGAAGGAGCCATTGCCAAACTGTTTGCAACTGAGGCGGCGAACCGGGCTGCGGATGATGCGGTTCAGGCACTGGGTGGCTATGGATATATCCGCGAATATGAAGTCGAAAAAATAAAACGGGACGTTAAGATAACCTGCATCTACGAGGGAACGAGCGAAATCCAGCAGAATATCGTCAGCATGTTCCGGTGGAAAAAAACCCGAAAAACCAGGGGTGGATTTTATGCAGGAATCAGTGATGAAATGAATCAACTCCACGGGGAAATTTCCACCGCCGGCTGCCGGTTTTACGCACTTGCCGCAAACGCTCTGAACCGAACCGTCATGATGGCAAACGACCATCGGCTGATGAAGCAGCAGCACGTAATGTTTGTGTTGGCCGATATGATGACGGCGGTAGAGGTGGGGGCAAGCCTGGGGCGAAAGGCTGTAAGACTGACCCGCGAGGGAGATCCCGAAGCGGAGAAGGTTCGGGTGATATCCCGCGTGTTTGCCAATCAGGTCATTCAGACGGTGGTCGGAAATTTATCCGCGATCCTGATGGGAACCGGTGCGTTTGATGTCAGGGACGCGCAGGGTTTGTTCGCCGATATGGGCGGTGAAGAAATGGCTGCCAGTTATCAGGGCGTCATATCAGATATGGACCGGGTAGCGGATTTCCTGTTTAAGAGGTCTTAATGCACGAAAACAAAAAGCGAACGGTGATTGTCACCGGCGGGTCCAGGGGGATCGGAAGGGCGGTCTGTCTTGCCTTCGCGGATCCGAATACCCGTATTTACATAAATTATGTGGCATCAGATGATGCGGCCGCACAGACGTGCCGCCTGGTTTCCGATGCCGGTGGCGAGGCGCGGGCCTTCCGGGCGGATGTATCATCAGAAGATGATGCGAAGCGGTTTTTTGACACTGTGGTCGCCGAGGCCGGTCGAATTGATGTGTTGATCAATAACGCCGGTATCACACGAGACGGGCTGTTGGTACGAATGCGTGAATCTGATTGGGAAGACGTGATTCAAACCAATCTGACCGGCGTGTTTCATTGTATGAAGCCGGCTGCCAAAATAATGATGAAGCAGCGTAGCGGCAGAATTGTCAATATTACATCGATCGTCGGGGTTACAGGAAATCCGGGTCAGGCCAACTACGCCGCGTCGAAGGCTGGGATTATCGGCTTGACCAAGTCGGCAGCCAAAGAGCTGGCTTCCCGCGGAATTACGGTGAACGCTGTGGCCCCCGGATATATTGAAACCGATATGACGGCGTCATTGCCGGAAAAAGCCCGAGCGGCAATGGTCGGGCAGATCCCGTTGGCAAGAACGGGAACGCCGGAAGATGTGGCATCCGTTGTTCGATTTCTGGCATCCGAAGGTGCCGCCTACATTACTGGGCAGGTTATCCACGTCAGTGGGGGAATGTTTATATAATTGAAGGAGGAGAATTTCATGGCTATTGTTGACAAAGTAAAGAAAATTATCGCAGAAAAATTGAGTGTTGATTTGGAGGAGGTCGTACCGGAGGCATCGTTCGTGGATGATCTTGGAGCCGACTCTCTGGATCTGGTCGAACTCATCATGTCCATGGAAGAAGAATTTGATATTGATATCTCAGATGAAGATGCCGAAAAAATGGCAACGGTTCAGGATGCCATTCACTACATCGATAAACGTTCCTGATCGAATTTCAAGGTGCCATTGTCCATCCGCGATGATGGCGACGGTGTGAAGCGAAAGCATGTTGTCCGAATAAGACCCGAATCGTAATTGCCGAAAGCGGATGATTTCCCAAGGGTTTTGTTCGGGCAATGCTTTCTGGAACGGATCAATCACACAGTATATTCCGGATTTGAATTCAGCGATCCCGAAGCCCCAAATGCACGCTGCGTTTCTGCCGTTAAGTTCAGTTGTTCCGAAATAATCTGAATTCAATACACAAACAGCATTTTTCATATATTCACTAACAGACAAATCATCTTAAACATCATGAAGAAACACCATCTTCGAATTGAGGGGGACTTTGTGAAGAGGCGAGTTGTAATTACAGGATTGGGGCTGGTGACGCCCCTTGGAATCGGTATAGATGAAGCATGGTCGGCGCTTTGTGCCGGGAAATCGGGTGTTGGCGAAATCACCAGATTTGATGCGTCTGATTTTGACACCCAAATTGCGGGCGAGGTGAAAGATTTTCGCGCGGATGATTATATGCCGAAAAAAGATGCCAAGCGGATCCACCCGTTCATTGCATATGCAGTGGCTGCTTCGCGGATGGCCGTTGAGGATTCCGGGCTTAAAATTGGAAACGGAAATGCCGGTCGGGTCGGCGTTATTACGGGATGTGGACTGGGCGGTCTTTCCATGTTGGAGCAGACCGCAAAGATTGTTGAAACCCGCGGCCCGAAGCGCGTCAGCCCGTTTTTTATCCCCATGATGATCGGGAATATGGCGCCGGGAATGATTTCCATTCATTGCGGCGCCAAGGGACCGAATCTTTCGCTTGCCACTGCCTGCGCGGCCGGTACGCATGCGGTTGGAGAGGCGTTTAAAACCATTCAGGGTGGATTGGCGGATGCCATGATTACCGGCGGGGTGGAATCGGTTGTTACGCCGACCTGTATTGCCGGATTCAATGCCATGAAGGCGCTTTCGACTCGAAACGATGCCCCTCAAAAAGCCTCCCGGCCGTTTGACCGGGATCGGGATGGGTTTATCGTCGGAGAAGGGGGCGGAATTTTGATTCTTGAAGCAATGGACCAGGCGTTGGAAAGAGGCGCGCATATTTATGCGGAGGTGATCGGGTTCGGCGCCAGCGGTGACGGTTATCACATGACCTGTCCGGCGCCCGAGGGGGAAGGGGCCGTTCGGTGCATGGAATCGGCCCTGTCCGATGCCGGTATCTCCGCTGATCAGATTGACTACATCAATGCCCACGGTACCTCAACCCAGTTGAACGATGTAAATGAAACCCTGGCGATCAAAACCGTGTTTAAGGACCGGTCCGGCAAAGTGGCGATCTCCTCCACCAAATCCATGACCGGGCATCTGCTGGGTGCGGCCGGGGGCATCGAAACCGTGTTTACGGCGTTGACCCTTCAAGAAGGCATAATTCCGCCGACCATCAACCTGGACAATCCTGATGAGTCGTGTGATCTGGACTATGTGCCGCACGTCGCTCGAAATCAGGCGGTTGATTATGCCATGACCAATTCATTTGGTTTTGGAGGAACCAACGGAACGCTGATTTTAAAACGGCATGACGCCTGATTTTTTAAAAGAAGATTTTTTTTAGAATTGGCGAATATGAAAACGGCAGGGCATTTGCACTGAATCAGACGTTGAATGCGCGCGATTCAAGGCGGAGTGTGATGCCGTTTTTTTATTGCACCGTGTTTTTTACAATTTCGATCAGAAAACGAAACCGTTCGGATCGAGGGTCGACCGGGCCAAAACCCGGGTTGAATGCGTCGAAACTGTTTTTTTACTGTTGCGGGAAGGCAGATTTTCATATAAGTTAACAGGTTAAACCTGTTGGTTAAGCAATTTATCCTGAAAACCGGCAGGGCGATCCAAAACGTACTGATGACAGCAGTGCCCGATGCGACGAATAAGACGTGCGCTGCATCGGCCTGAGGTGTGCCGGATTATCATCCGATACCCTGAGCAGGCGGGGAGAAAATGCGTCGGTTTTCGAAAATGTACGGGCAGAAAGTGTTTGACAATGGGGGAGAAAAAAGAACGTATTGTTATCGGCAGCGATCACGCTGCGTATCCGTTGAAGGAGTCGATGAAATCCTATCTGTTGAAAAAGGGCTTTGAGGTCAGCGATGTGGGAACCTACAGCGAGGCGTCGGTGGATTATCCTGATTACGGGATGGCCTTGGCACGGTTGGTCTCAACCGGGGAGATTCGACGGGGTATTTTGATGTGCGGCACCGGCCTTGGAATGTCCATGACGGCAAATCGGTTTTCACACGTGCGCGCGGCGCTCTGCAATGATGTGGAAACTGCCGCCATGAGCCGCCGCCATAATGATGCCAATATTCTCGTCCTGGGGGGGCGGATCATCGAAGAAGCGCTTGCCCGTGATATCGTAGACGTCTGGCTGAAAACACCTTTTGACGGAGGACGGCATCAGAACCGGCTGGATAAATTTGACTGCGTTGTTCAGTCGGCTCTCGATTGAATTTTAATATTTTTTATTATCGGGGAAAACCGATCGAACCGGGTGTTAAGGCAAACGGGGCGGCGGTCGGGCGTGAACCCGGCAACTATTGAGAAAGGGAATGAACGTTGAATTTAGATCTGATAGGGCAAACAGATCCGGAGATTGCGGAGGCTATTTCCAGAGAATTGGATCGTCAGAAACATAACCTGGAGCTGATCGCGTCGGAAAATATTGTCAGCCGGGCGGTGATGGCGGTCCAGGGGAGCGTGTTGACGAATAAATACGCAGAAGGGTATCCGGATAAGCGCTACTACGGCGGGTGCGAATTTGTGGATGTCGCCGAAAAACTGGCGGTTGAGAGAGTAAAAAAACTGTTTGGCGCTGAATATGCCAATGTGCAGCCCCATTCGGGCTCCCAGGCCAATATGGCCGTATATTTTGCATTGCTTGATCCGGGTGACACGGTGCTGGGGATGAATCTGGCGCACGGCGGCCATCTGACGCACGGAAGCCCGGTCAGTTTCTCCGGCAGATTGTTCAACTTCGTTCATTACGGGGTGGGACGCGAAACGGGCGTAATCGATTATGACGAGCTGGGGCGGCTGGCAGAAACCCATCGGCCAAAACTTATCGTCCTCGGCGCCAGCGCGTATCCGCGTATTCTGGATTTTGAAAAAGCTTCTCAAATCGCTCGATCCGTGGGTGCCTATTTGATGGTTGATATGGCACATATTGCCGGTCTTGTTGCGGCCGGCCTGCATCCGTCTCCGGTTCCGTTTGCGGACGCGGTGACGTCAACGACGCATAAAACCCTTCGCGGACCCAGAGGCGGGTTGATTCTGTCGGCCGATCCCGAGCTGGGCAAGAAATTTAATAAACAGATATTTCCGGGTATTCAGGGCGGCCCTCTGATGCATGTGATAGCTGCAAAGGCCGTTGCATTCAAGGAGGCATTCAGCGAATCCTTCCAGACGTATCAGAAGCAGATCGTTAAAAACGCGAGCGTCATGGCACAGCGTCTGATCGCAAACGGAGTCGATCTGGTGTCCGGTGGAACCGATAATCATATGATGCTGGCGGATCTGACCGGACTCAATATCACAGGGAAATTTGCCGAGGAGGTTCTGGGACGGGCCCAGATTACGCTGAACAAGAATTCGATCCCGTTTGAAACCCGCAGCCCGTTTGTGACCAGCGGTGTACGGATCGGAACGCCGGCCGTCACGACCCGCGGGATGAAAGAAACAGAAATGGAGCTTATCGCTGATTTGATGACCAATATATTGAAAAATCCCGAAGATGAAGCGGTCATTCAGGAGACGCGTGAAAAAGTCAATGAACTGTGCGAGGCATTTCCGATTTACGAATCGTAAGTGAAAAGCTTAAACGGTGAACTTGTTGCCCATTCTATGGGAATAAGCATCAGGAGATTGGGTTTAAATGGCCCCTGTCGCTCGACCGTCCTGGGAACAATATTTTATGGGAATTGCCTCTCTGGTGGCGAAACGATCCACCTGCCTGAGGCGTGCCGTCGGTGCCGTTATCGTCAAGGACAAGCGGATACTGTCAACGGGCTATAACGGGGCACCGAGCGGGATTCAACACTGCATTGACACCGGCTGCCTTCGCGATCAGCTCAATGTGCCCTCCGGTGAACGGCATGAACTGTGCCGGGGAATTCATGCAGAACAGAACGCTATCATTCAGGCGGCGTATCACGGAGTGTCCATCAAGGGGGCTTCGCTGTTCTGTACGAATCTTCCCTGCAGCATATGTGCAAAAATGATCATAAATGCAGGGATTTCCAGGATTTTTTACCAAACCGGATATGCCGATCCCATGTCGAACGGGATGTTTGACGAGGCCGGTGTTGAGGTGATTCAATTGAAACAGGCATAGCAGAGGGCCTTCCCATGAAATGTCCTTTTTGCGGAGAAATTGATAATAAAGTCATTGACTCCAGACTGAGCAAGGATGCCACCGTTATTCGAAGAAGGCGGGAATGTCTGGTGTGTTCACGGCGGTTTACCACGTATGAGCATGTTGAAAAAGTTCCCATCATGATCATTAAAAAGGATGGCCGTCGGGAGATGTTCAATCGTGACAAGGTCCGGAACGGTATCGGAAAAGCGTGTGAAAAACGAAACATCAGCATGAACGTGATTGAAGATCTGCTGGATGAACTGGAACGGGATCTTCGCGAATTGGGGGAGAAAGAAATTCCATCCCGCAAAATCGGCGAAAAAATCATGTCCAGACTTCATGCGATCGATGATGTGGCCTATGTAAGGTTTGCATCGGTTTACAGGGAGTTCAAGGATGTGAACGACTTCGTGGACGAATTGAAAAGCCTGTTGAATTCGCAGTCATCGGACGCCACGAAATGATGGGTAATGATATTTTTAAAGATTGGTGCCAAACAACGAATTCGCCGGCGCTGATTTCAAACAGCCGTCTGGTAAAGCTCTTTATATGAACGATCAGCATTACATGGAATTGGCTCTTGAACTTGCCGCCCGTGGACGGGGATACACTTCGCCGAATCCCATGGTCGGTGCGGTTGTGGTCAAAAACGGTCGCATTGTCGGAAAAGGCTTTCATGAAGCGGCGGGGAAACCCCATGCCGAAGTCAATGCGATCAATGATGCGGGGGATGATGCCGGTGGCGCCGTTATATATGTCACTTTGGAACCCTGCAATCATACCGGCCGAACACCTCCGTGCACTGAAAAAATCATACGGGCCGGCATTCGCAGGGTTGTAACGGCCATGGAGGACCCGAACCCGAGTGTCCGCGGCGGGGGGATTGCCCGTTTGATGAGTGCCGGAATCGAAGTGACCACCGGCGTTTGTGAAGACAAAGCCCGAAAGCTGAACGAAGTTTTTGTAAAATTTGTGACCACCGGGCGTCCCTTTGTGCTGCTCAAGTGTGCGGCAACTCTGGACGGTCGGATTGCCACTCGAACCGGTGATTCCAAATGGGTGACCGGACCGGCGGCCCGGGCATATGTTCATCGGCTTCGTCATGAATATGACGGCATACTGGTCGGCATCGGAACGGTCAAATCGGATAACCCCAGCCTGACGGCAAGAATCGAAGGGCAAATCACCCGGGATCCGATACGGATCATTCTCGATACCCGCCTGTCCATTCCTCAAAGCTCATTGGTTCTGAACTTGAATTCAGACTCGCCAACCCTTCTTGTCACCGGCAGCAATCTGTCACCGGTGCAGTCCAGCCAAATGAAAAAAAAAGGCGTTCGGATCATCGAATGCCCGACGCAAGAATTCGGCATAGACCTGAATGCCCTGATGGAGCGTTTAGGGAAATTGGGCATTACCAGTGTGTTGATCGAGGGAGGCAGCCGGGCGGCCGCATCGGCTTTGAATGCGGGCATTGTCGACAAGGTTGCTTTTTTTTATGCGCCCAAAATTCTGGGCGGTGATGACGGGGCGCCGATGTGCAGGGGCACGGGGCCGGAGCTTATGAATCAAAGCATTCAGATCCGGGACATTCGTATCCAAAGATTCGAAGATGATATCCTGGTGGAAGGGTATGTCGTAAAATAGGAATATACAGGCGTTTCTCTCTTGATTATTGAATGGGGCGTGCTTATGTTTACAGGAATTATTGAAGGGTTTGGCGTGATTCGGGCGGTCCGCTCTACGGGACAGGGCAAGCATATTACGATCGATACGGGTTTTCCCCTGAATGAAACCCGGATTGGTGACAGCATTGCGGTAGACGGGGCCTGTCTGACGGTGGTTTCCAGGGAGGAGCAAAGGTTTGAAACGGATGTGTCACCGGAGACCCTGGCGCTGAGTACTCTGGGGAAGGTCGCTGTCGGTCGTCGTGTTAATCTGGAGCGGGCGTTGCAATTGTCAGCCCGGATCGACGGTCACCTGGTATCCGGTCATATTGACGGGATGGGGGTGATTGAACAGAAAAAAAATCTGGGCAATGCCGTCATCGTTTCCATACGGGTACCGGAATCCATCAGCCGGTACACGATTCGGAAGGGATCAGTGGCCGTGGACGGAATCAGTCTGACGATCAACAGCTCCGACCCTGGCGGCTTTGAGGTGAGCATCATTCCTCACACGGCCCGGATGACGTCTATCGGATTTAAAAAGACTGGTGACCCGGTTAATATAGAGACCGACATGATCGGAAAATATGTGGAACGATTTGTCGGGATGCGATACGAAAATAATAAACCCGAGAGCACGACGAAGGATTCCGCAGGTTATCTGGAGCTTCTTGCAAAGAACGGTTTTCTTTAATGCCTCTCTGGCGCAGAGCACAAAGCGGACAGAAAGGCTGTAGAATTTATTTTTTCCGGGGCCTGAAACCGGATGGCGCAGGGAGTTGATACATAAACATATTATACCCGGTAGTCCCACCGAATAAGGCATAATGATTTTGACAGGCAGGAGATAAGATATGGCATTGTTGACGATTGATGAGGCGATTAAAGAGATTAAAGCAGGCCGTATGGTCATTCTTGTGGATGATGAGGATCGTGAAAACGAAGGCGATCTGACGATGGCGGCTGAAATGGTAACGCCGGAAGCCATTAATTTCATGGCGAAATACGGCCGGGGGCTGATATGTCTGTCCATGACCGGTGAGAAGATCGATTCTCTGGAACTGCCGTTGATGGTGGACAACAACGAATCCCGATTTGAGACCGGTTTCACTGTTTCCATCGAGGCCAGACACGGTGTGACAACCGGTATTTCGGCTGCAGACAGGGCAACGACCATTCAGGCCGCGATGGCCGATGATGCCAGACCGTTCGATGTGGTTCGTCCTGGCCATGTGTTCCCGCTCCGGGCGCGGGACGGAGGGGTGATCGTCCGAACCGGCCAGACCGAGGGGTCTGTGGATCTGGCGCGTCTGGCCGGATTGAAACCGGCCGGGGTGATATGTGAAATTATGGATGAAGACGGCACCATGGCGCGAATGCCGTCGCTTGAAAAGTTCAGTGAAACGCACGGAATCGGCATTTGCACCATTGCGGACCTGATTGAATACCGGATGCGCAATGAAAGTTTTATCCACCGCGCGGCCGAGACCTCCTTACCCACTTCCTACGGCGGTGAATTTAAAGCCGTTGTGTATGAAAACGATGTGGATGATTATCTTCATATCGCGTTGGTTAAGGGCGAGATCGATCCGGAAAAATCGATTCTGGTGCGCGTTCATTCGGAATGTCTGACGGGGGATACCTTCGGGTCGCTTCGGTGTGATTGCGGGGACCAGCTGCACATTGCCATGAAATTGATGGAGGATGAAGGGGCCGGAGTGCTGCTGTATATTCGACAGGAAGGCCGCGGTATCGGACTGGTGAATAAAATCAAGGCCTATGACCTCCAGGACCGGGGATTTGATACGGTAGAGGCCAATCTGGAACTCGGGTTCCAGCCGGATCTTCGAAATTACGGCATCGGTGCCCAGATTCTGGTTGACCTGGGGGTCAAAAAGATGCGGTTGCTGACCAATAATCCGAAGAAGATGGTGGGCCTTCAGGGATATGGGCTCAGTATCGAAAAACAGGTGCCGATAGAGATCGAACCCAATGAATTCAATCGATGCTACCTGGAGTGCAAAAAATTAAAAATGGGCCATACGCTTCATATGGATAAAACCCCCTGATATAGTAAGCTGATCAAGGATGCACGTTCATTTATTATAACATAGCCGCAGGACCGGGCTTCGGGCCTGTCGGTCAATTGAGTGGTTTACAACGGAGGATGGTATGCCAAAGGTTCTGGAAGGAAAACTGGTTGCCAAGGGTAAAAAATTTGCCGTCGTGGCAAGCCGGTTTAATGATTTTATTACCGACAGGCTGGTCGGAGGCGCACTGGACGCATTGCTGCGATCCGGAGCCGAAGACAAGGATATCGAGATTGTCAAAGTGCCGGGCGCTTTTGAAATTCCGCTGATTGCCAAAAAAATTGCCCAGAAAGGCCGGCATCATGCCGTTATATGTCTGGGAGCCGTCATACGGGGAGCGACCCCGCATTTTGATTATGTCAGTGCCGAGGTGTCCAAGGGGATCGCTCTGGTGACCATGGAAAGTGAAGTGCCCGTAATTTTCGGTGTGGTGACTACCGATACCATTGAGCAGGCCATTGAACGCGCCGGCACGAAAGCCGGAAACAAGGGATGGAGTGCGGCAATGAGCGCCGTGGAGATGGCAAACCTAATGGAGATCGTTGATCGGGCGTAAAGAGAAAAAATGGGTATTCGAAGAAAATCCAGGGAACTCGCGATGCAGGGTCTCTTTTACATGGATATGACGCATCAAATTTCGAGAGATCAGATTAAGGCGTTCTGCGACAATTTTGTTTCCTCCCGACAGGCATTCACCTTTACGTTGAAGCTCATTCAGGGGGTGGTGGACCATCGTGAGGAACTTGACGAACTCATTGAGCGGTTTTCAAGCCACTGGAAAATCAACCGAATGCCGTGCGTCGACCGGAATGTGTTGCGGATCGCTGTTTATGAAATGCTGTGTTGCCGGGACATTCCACCGAAAGTATCGATCAACGAAGCGATCGACATCGCCAAACGATTCGGTACCGAAGAGTCCGGTGCATTCATTAACGGGATTCTGGACACCATACGCATTGCCTTGGAAAATAATGAAATTTCATTCGTCGAGAGAATTCCGGACCGGGACTCTGCCTGAACCCCGGCATTTAAAGGGGAAAAAGCTTTGTAAAGCAGGAGGAACGTTTTGATAATAAAAGGACTGGAAGTCGGACCGTTGATGGCCAATTGCTATATCGTCGGGTGCGAAAAAACCCAGGTTGCCGCTGTGATCGATCCGGGAGATGAGGCTGAAAAAATACTGAAGACCGCCAAATCCCAAAACCTCAACATCCAATACATTATCAACACCCACGGCCACTTTGATCATGTCAGCGGCAACCGCCGGTTGAAAGAGATGACAGGTGCCCGGTTGATGATCCATGCCGATGATGTTTCCATGCTCAGTCGTGTTGCATCCAGTGCCGCTGTCTGGGGCCTGAAGGCGGAGGACTCTCCGAAGCCGGATCAGGAGCTTCGCGAGGGTGATACGGTGACCGTTGGAAAGTTGAAACTGAGCGTAATTCATACCCCCGGTCACAGTCCCGGCGGTATTTCGCTGTATACCGATGATACCGTGTTTGTGGGGGATACTCTGTTTGCCGGTTCCATCGGGCGGACGGACTTTCCCGGCGGCGATTATAATACATTGATTTCCAGCATTCGGGAAAAATTGTTTGTCCTGGGTGACAACGTGAGGGTGTTTACCGGGCACGGCCCGCAAACAACCATTGGAAAAGAGAAAAAATTCAACCCGTTTTGCGGATTGAATCGCTAACCCGTCTCCGAATGGGTTGTAATTAAGGGAAAAATGGTTCACGCAAATCAGCAAAGCATCTAAATTGGGTGCAACAGCGACTTTGCGTGTTCTTTTTTATGCCGGACATATTTTACGGGCTTGATTATATCTTTGGTCACGTTGGTGCAGGCTCCGACCCGCCCATTTCCGGCTTCTCCGGACTACGCCATGTCGACCGCCGGAAACAGGCGGGACTCCGCAGCTAAATTTACGAAAATATGGCCGAAGTTAGAACCAAGCCCTATTTTACCGTATGCTTCGCTCTACACGCATAGAACGCAGACTCCTGAAACGGCGTTGTCGGGTTTTTTCGATTTCAGTGCCTTTTTTAAATGAGCGAAGCGAACGGCGGTCAGAAAATAAACGTTATGAAACCGATTCAGGGGCCGTCAAATGGATTTCCCGTAGTCGGGTTTCGACGGGAGTGTTGGTCTCATATTCGATCCCCTGATGTTTCAGGATGTCGTAGTACATCATGATGCGTTCAACATAGGAAATGGGCTCGGTCCCCCTGCAGTATCCGTATCGGGTGTGCTTATAATGCTTTCGGTACCTGAGTTTGGGAAGAACCTCTTCAAGAGAGGCCCATTTGTCGGGATCAAGATTCAGTTTTGCTGCCAGCCGCCGGGCATCCTGAATATGCCCCTGGCCAATGTTGTACGCTGCAAAGGCAATCCGCAGTCGGTCATCGTCTTCTGCCGGTTCAAAAAAATCGTAAAGCGATTTTAAATGGCGGACACCCGCATGAATATTTTGTTGCGGGTCGTAAACATCGGTGACCTGGTAGCTGCCGGCCGTGTTCAGGGTGAGCTGCATGAGGCCGTACGCTCCGGCATGACTTTTGGCCCGGGGATTGAAATGAGATTCCTGATAGATCTGGGCTGCTATCAGGCGCCAGTCAAAACCGTTTCGGACGGCCGCTTCCTGAATTATGTCACGGTACTTCGGTAAACGGCTTTTTAACCGGTTGTGATAGATTTGAAGGTCCACATAGTCAAAATCGTCAAGATTCGCGTAATAACGGGCGTAAATTTTTTCAAAAGTCCCGTTTTCGCGAATCGAATTGAAAAATGAGTTGATTTTTTCGAGGAGTTTTGTGGATTTCGGGTGAACCGCCCAGCCCAGATATTCTTCATCGCTCAAAGGCCCGGCAACCACGGCCTGGGGGTAATAGCGGCGATTGAGCAGGGCAATGTTGTCGTTTGCAATGGTGATATCGATTTCCTTTCGACCCACCAGACGAATGAATTCTTCGGTGGGCAGATCTTCGTAGAGTTGAATTGCCAGGTCAATGCCCCGGCGCCGAAGCTCGATCAGGCGGTCCTGATAGGAGGTGCCTTTGCGGATGTGGATTGTTTTACCGGAAAGGTCCGCCGGTCGGGTGATACCTTTATGGTTGCGATGAACGATGATTTGCTGACGAACGGACATGTATCCGTCGGAAAACGCCACACGTGACCGGCGTTTAGCGGTGTTGGTCAGACCGGCCGCAATCAGATCGCTTTTTTCATCGAGAAGATCCGGTATCATGCTTTCCCAGTTATCTGCAACATTGATTTTCAGGCCGACGCCCAGATAATCGGCAAACGCTTTGGCAAGGTCATACTCAAACCCCATCTCCTGTCCCCGGTACTCGTAGTAGCAGTGGGCATTATTTCGGGTCGTGACGGTCAGGCAGCCGTTTCTCAGAATACGGTTCAGCGGCAGATTGTCTTTTTCGGCCTGTATGACGAGCATCACGAACAAACCTATATAAGATGCCAGCAGAACCGTGACAGCTGAAATTGTGAGCCAGATTTTAATCGTTTTAGGTTTCATGGAGTTGTATGATGCACGTAAGCTTTTTTGTTCGGCATTTCTTTCAGAGCCGACCGTATATCAGGAAATAATTTATAAGGCTACAATATTTTTAAAAAAAGTTCAAATTCCTCGTAGATGAAACCCGCAATGCAACGGAACATGCTGTACACATACAGGCTTGATACCAAGATGTTTGACGGCAAGTTTGAGAAGCGTTTTTGTCTTGATGTTAAGCATATTGACATTAAAATAGTTTTGCCATAGAGAGAGAAGCTATGAAAATAGATCACGCTCAAAAAATAATTGAAAAATGGAAAAGGGAACGCCCCGATCTGGATGCATCATCCATGGGGATTGTTGGCCGGATTTTACGACTTGAACGAATTTTCACTAAAAGTGAATTACGTGATTATTCAAGATTTGGACTCAATGCGGGTGAATTTGACGTGCTTGCGGGATTGTTGTGTTCAGGGAAGCCATATTGCCGGACACCGACCCAGCTCTTTAATTCACTGATGATCTCATCCGGGGCCATGACCAACCGCCTCGACCGGCTTGAAAAAGTGGGATTAATCCAGCGTTCAGCTGACCCGAATGACAGGAGGGGGGTCCTGGTCAGGCTGACACCCAGGGGGTTTGACCTGGTTAATGAGGGTATCAACTTCCATGTGGAACAAGAGCAGTTCCTGATAGGGGGGCTGACTAAAGCAGAACAGGATCAGTTGGCTGCGCTGCTTTGTAAGCTTTTGTTATCGTTGGAAGATGAATAATGCGGATGCCTGGCGTTATTGCCTTGTTCGTAAAGATTGACAAAAAAAGAAAGAATTTTTTACGTAAGGCAAATTTGTCGCCTGCCAGGTTCGAGACTCAGAAGGGCAGGGAACGGGCGATACATTACAAAGAAGATCCGCGAGCATCCGCGTGAATCCGTGGCAAAAAAAAGATTCAGCCGCGGATAAGGCCGGAAACAAACAGAAGCAATGACCGGAATTGCTGACAAATAAAGCGGGTATGGGAAAATTTTATAGATGTCGGGGTGCGGGCAAAGCTCGCTTTATTTTTGGATTGTTGAAACCTCAGGGGGGGCCGAGCCGGTGGATAAGTCCAGAAATATGGTAAGCCCGGCGCCTGATAGAATCAGTGCTCCAAGAACAATGAATCCCAGGGCAAAATGACCGGCATCTCCCATGCGGCCCAGCACGGCGGGGACCACACCGGAACCGATCAGGTAGGCGGCGGGGACGGTCAGAGAAATCAGCAGGCTTCTCAGGCGCGCGGAAACGATATGAGCCAGCACCGCCATGCCGGCGGGGAAAAAGCATACGCCCGGCAACGGCTGAATAAAGACAGCGAATAAAATGCATCTTCCGGAAATTACCCCCAGCAGGAGCGTCAGAAGTCCCGTAAAAATAAGGGTGACCCCCAGAGTTTTTTCAGGTCCGAAACGGTCGATGGCCCATCCCGTAACAAACACCATGACGGGAGTCAGCATTCTGGACATGCCTATCCAGGTATTGGATTGCATACGACCGATGCCGTGTTCGGAGGTCAGATAAAGGGGCAGCATGGAGTACACGCCCAGCACGGAACTGACGCCGAGCGTAAACAACGCGATCATGATCCAGAAAGAGGGCATGGTCGCCAATCTGTGAAATGAACGAAAATCGGGCTTTTCACTGGTAAAGCGTCCCCCGGTGATCAGCCCTGGTATCATGGCGGACAGCACCAGCGACAACAGACCGGTAACCGCCAGTAAAATTCTCCAGGACATATGCGATAAAAATAGCTCAGCGATTAACGGGGCAGTAAATAACGCCAGATTGGGGGACAGTTCATGAAAGGAAAGTCCTTTGCCCCAGTGGTGTTTGGAAAGTGTGGACGTGATGGACGTGATGGCGGAAGGAACGTAGATGCCGGTGGTTAAACCGATTCCAAATAATGCAATCCGGACGGCGTACAGGGTGGTACTGAGTGAAAGCAGCAGCTCAATAATCCCCAGCGCCATACCTGAATACATGATGGTTTTGTAATGGGGAATGCGTGAGGTGACAAAGCCGGAACTGAGCAGTGAAATGAAGTATCCGACGGAAATCAGGAAAAAGAGGGACCCCGCACCGCCGTGAGAGATGCCCAGATCGCATTCAAGGGACGGCATTAACGGTGAAAAAATGATGCGGGAAAAAAAATTGACGTAAAAAAATCCGGCCAGCAGCGTCAGAAACGGGAGGTGAGTTCTGAATAAGGTCTTTTTTATATCTTTTTGGGAAAGCATGACGTCTTTATTAAAACCATTGGTCGGGCCTGCCGCATGCGGACTCGGTGAAAAGGAGGTTTTTGTATTTTTTTGCAAGTGACATTCCCATGGCCAAGAATGCCACTTGCATGGATTTAAACGCCCTGTGAAAATTTATAGGGGTTAGTAACCTTCTTCGTCCGATACCCAGTCGGCGATCGTTCCGCGACCGTCCCAGACCAATTCTCCGGTATCGGCCTTTACCATCTTGACGGCCCACTGCGGGCAGTGGCCTACGCACCAGCCGCAGCCGTAGCAGTTGTCTCTTTCAAAGGTCGGCTTTCCACAGGACGCTTTGTCGAGTTGAATGGCGCCGTAGGGACACAGACTTTCGCAGATGCCGCACCGGTTGCACTTCTCGTCGTCGAATTCGGGAACGACCGGAGTGGTTTCCTGCATGTACGGGCCTTCGCGTTTCAAGTCTCTCAGATACATGAACTGGTCGGTGATATTCGGGATATCCTTGATGGTCTTGTATCCCTTTCGGTCCATGAACTCGCCCAGGTCTTTGAGGATTCTCGGGATGACATCGATACCGCGGGAGTAAATAGAGGAGCAGAGCCCCACCAGATCGCAACCCGCCATGAGGTAACGTGCCACGTCGTCATAGGTGAATACGCCGCCGCCGCCGAGGAACGGCGTATCCGGAACCGTCGCGGTGGTCTCGAGAACCTTGGCCAGTGAGAAAAGCTGCCAGGGACGTCCGATCAGTCCGCCCATGGAACCGGGAACGCCATAGAACTCCGCCTTTTCATGATCGATCCAGGTGCCGTAGAATGCGTTGTTTCCGCTGATGGCGCCTCCGGCCTTGCTGACAGCCAATGCCACTGCGGCCGTGTCTACACACTGCGGGGTGGTCTTGAAGATGATCGGCACGGTAGCCACGTTTTTAACAGCCGTGATTACCTTGTAAGCGATATCGGGATTCATTGACAGCGGTGCGCCGCAAGCCTTGTCGGCCTCAACTGCGCCGAATGTTGCGTGAGGGCCGCCGGTGTTGAGTTCGATGATCTTAACGCCGCGTTCCTGAAGGTCCTTGATGAAGGGCACCCAGGTGTCCGGATCCGGTCCGATTCCGGATACGTTACCGATGTAGAGTACGCCATTATCTTCACAGATTTTGAGGCATTTGGGCAGCTCTTCGTCGAGCCACTGCTCATAGGGCATATTATGGAACATCTGCGAACAGATCCACGCGTCTTTCATGTCATGGCCGAAGTGGCGCAATGAATAGAAAAACGGTCGGGGCCAGCGTTCCACACCGTTGATTTTGTGCACGGTCTTGCCGATGATCCATCCTATACCCGACGCTGCATACCGTTCGATCAGTTTGGAGGTTCCGCCAAAATCACAGGATGTGATACCGATCGGATTCTTTACAGATAGTCCACAGAATTTTGTACTCAGGTCTGCCATGTTAAACTCCTTTAATTATAATATTGATATTGTGATCGGGGTCGAATGTACATCATTCGTCCGACCTTCGTTTTTAAATCAAAGCAGCGAATCTGCTCGATAATGGATCGTAAATGCAGGTTTTTTTACAAATTCGATCGGTTCATAGGGAGATTGCAGCCTTGTGCAATATTCGCCTGTCAGGTGGTTCGATTTAAAGAAGCTTCATACCAAGAAGCTTGACGCTAAGATAAAATAATTTTATCTTAGCGTCAAGCTTTTTATTGTAAAGTATTATGACATCAAGTTTCTTGACACCAAAAAGGTTTTGGCGTAAGGAGAAGCTATGAAAAAAGACCATGCTCAAAAAATAATCGAAAAGTGGAAAAGAGAACGCCCCGATCTGGATGCATCATCCACGGGAATTATCGGCAGGATTTTACGCCTTGAACGAATTATCACTAAAAGTGAATTGCGTGATTATTCAAAATTTGGACTCAATACGGGGGAATTTGATGTGCTTGCCGGACTGCGGCGATCGGGGAAGCCATATTGCATGACGCCGACCCAGCTCTTTAGTTCACTGATGATTTCATCCGGGGCCATGACCAACCGCCTCGACCGGCTTGAAAACGTCGGATTAATCCAGCGTTCAGCTGATCCGAATGACAGGAGAGGCGTCCGGGTCCGACTGACAGCCAGGGGGTTGGACCTGATTAATGAGGGCATCAAATTCCATGTTGAACAGGAGACGCGCCTAGTGCAGGGGTTGACAACAGCAGAACAGGATCGACTGGCTTCGCTGCTTCGTAAGCTTTTGCTATCGTTGGAAGATGAATAGGGCTGATGTCTGGCGTTATGGCTTTGTTCGTTAAAGATGGACAAAAAAAGAAAGAATTTTTTACCCAAGGCAAATTTGCCGCCGGACGGGTTTGAGACTCAGAAGGGCAGGGAACGGCCGATACATTACAAAAAAGATCCGCGAACATCCGCGTAAATCCGCGGCAAAAATCGCTTTATTTTTGGATCGTTGAGACTTCAGGGGAGCCCGATCCGGTGGATAAATTCAGAAATACGGTAAGGCCGGCGCCAGATAGAATCAGTGCCCCGAGAAGAATGAACCCCATGGCAAAGTGACCGGCGTCCCCCATGCGGCCCAGCACGGCGGGGACCACACCGGAACCGATCAGGTAGGCGGCGGGGACGGTCAGTGAAATCAGCAGGCTTCTCAGGCGGACGGAAACGATGTGGGCCAGCACCGTCATGCCTGCAGGGAAAAAGCATACGGCCGGCAGCGGCTGGACAAAAACAGCATATAAAATCCATTTTCCGGAAACTATTCCCAGCAGGAGGGTCAGAAGTCCAGTGAAAATGAGGGTGACTCCCAGAGTTTTTTCAGGTCCGAAACGGTCGATGGCCCATCCCGTAACAAACACCATGACGGGAGTCAGCATTCTGGACATGCCTATCCAGGTATTGGATTGCATACGACCGATGCCGTGTTCGGAGGTCAGATAAAGGGGCAGCATGGAGTACACGCCCAGCACGGAACTGACGCCGAGCGTAAACAACGCGATCATGATCCAGAAAGAGGGCATGGTCGCCAATCTGTGAAATGAACGAAAATCGGGCTTTTCACTGGTAAAGCGTCCCCCGGTGATCAGCCCTGGTATCATGGCGGACAGCACCAGCGACAACAGACCGGTAACCGCCAGTAAAATTCTCCAGGACATATGCGATAAAAATAGCTCAGCGATTAACGGGGCAGTAAATAACGCCAGATTGGGAGACAGTTCATGAAAGGAGAGCCCTTTGCCCCAGTGTCGTTGGGAAAGTGCGGATGTGATCGTTGTGATGGCGGAAGGAATGTAGATGCCGGTGGTTAATCCCACAGCAAATAGCCCTGCCCGCACGGCATTCAGGGTAGTGCTGAGTGAAATCAGGAGTTCCAGAATGCCCAGGGCAATACCCGAGAACATGATGGTTTTATAGTGAGGGATACGCGAGGTGACAAACCCCGAACTTAACAGGGAGATGAAGTAACCAACGGAAATCAGGAAAAAGAGGGATCCGGCTCCGCCGTGAGAAATGCCCAGATCGGATTCAAGGGACGGCATCAACGGAGAAAAAATGATGCGGGAAAAAAAATTGACGTAAAAAAAACCCACCAGCAGCGCCAGAAACGGGATGTGAACTCTGAATGAGGAATTATGAATACATGTTGAATCGAGCATAAATTTCTTTCTGATTGTCGCCGGCTGCCTCAATGGGTCAACCGGAGGAACCGATCCATGAATACCGTCGCACACACACAGTAACAGATTAATCTTAAATATCCAGATTTATTGTGGCCGTATAGTATTCTGTTTCCTTTAAACCTCCGGCGATATGCTGTTTCGTAAAATATGGATGAGCGTTTCAGCTTTTACCCAAACATGTTTCATGCTTCAGAGGGGGGCATCCCCCCCCGACCCTATGGAAAGGCAATTGACACATTAATCGGTCCGCAAGCCCCCGGCCACGACCTCGGCGATATCGCGGACCCGGGTTGTCTGATCGGCCCTGAGATCCTTCAATCCGTCCTCGATCATGGTCATGCAGTAGGGACAGGTGACGCAGATGGTGTCGGGCGTTGTTTCCAGGGCCTCACGCACCCGGGTCAGGTTGATGCGCTCGCCCTGGTGTTCTTCCAGCCACATGCGGC
>Ga0272441_10002507_pt1 | contig 36876 bp, 26 predicted proteins | sample SSMProp6N_FD_193582 | JGI IMG/M metagenome (GOLD analysis project Ga0272441, IMG submission 193582) | Marine sediment archaeal communities from Little Sippewissett salt marsh, Falmouth, MA, United States - SSM-Prop-6N | ecosystem: Environmental > Aquatic > Marine > Wetlands > Sediment ...
CCAGCGATCGCCCGATCGGTGCCGATCTCTGAGCGCGAACGGTCGTATCCGTTCTATTCGCCATGGCCACCTTCACGGCTCCCAGTATGGCATGATGGTGCGGAGCGGCCGAAGCAACTGCCGGGTAAGGTCTTCGAGAACAGCCAAGTCGGCCTCCCTGCGTCCACAGGAGATCGCCGAGACCTGAATCCGCGCGATGTACGGCGGCTCGTCGGCGAAGAGACGCACGTTGCGGACATGTGTATCGCTGCTGAACTGGCCATTGACCACGAACGTGGAGAGCACGTATAGGCTCGCCTGCTCCGGGTCGATGGCCGTGAACTCGAACAGCCGGCACGGGACGGGCGAGTCCGTCCCAGTCCCGAGGTCGAACTCCGTCTCGGACGCCCGCTGCCATCCGTGAGCCGGGTAGCAAATGTCGGGTCGGTGAACCAGCCATTTGTGCGGCCGCCCGGTGTAGCCGACGAACACGCTCGCAGCACGGCCATGCAATGCGTTCGTATACCGGCGGTTAATGTATTCATCGTCGAACGCAACCGTTGCGACGATCCCCTCGTCGAGCGGGAACTCCTCGCCGCGCCAAGCCCCAAGCTCGAGTGGCATCTGGCTGAGTGGGACTGTGGTTGGCAACGACCTTCTCATCGCCGCATCCATGTGCCCAGCTAACAACCGGTAGCCCCACCCGCAACTGATCAGGAGTGCGCACATGACGATGCACGCAACGCCCCTGGAGCGAAACGCGCCGCGCCCTTCTTCCCTTGTTGCTTGCCTGACCCGGCTCTTGGGAGACGTCATGGTGAGTCTTTCAGCCTGAAGGAAGCCCCGTCGTGTTCCCTGGCAGCGTCAGTTGCCCATGCGCGCCGGCCGCCGCGCGAAGCCCCTCGGTCTGGCCGTCTCCGGCGAGGAAGGTGGCGGCATCGAGGGCTTCTCCCCCTTCCCCGAGGTCAACCGTCGTAGGAGCCATAGCTCGCCCACGACGAACACGATCGCCAGCGGCATCATGACGACGCCGGCGAAGTCATGAAACCACTTTTCGGCCACGTCGCTGCTCGTCAGGTTGAACAGAATGACTGTGACAACCAAGCGAATCGTGTTGGACGCGACGGCAATCGGCAGGCTCGACAGCACCACAATGGTCCGCTGCCATCGGCTGCGTGGAATGATGAATGCGAGGGTCGCGCACACAAATACGAACGCCGTGAGCATGCGCAGGCCGCTGCAGGCTTCCGCCACGGCGACCTGGGTTGACTCGTCGAGTACGATGACGTTGCCGCGCTGCACGACCCAGAGGCCGAGCAGATCGAGACCGAAAACGGCCGAACGGGTGGCAAAACCCTGCAGTGGCAATGTCAGGGCGGTGTGCACGCGGCCGGGGAGCGGCACCATCAGGGCAAGAAAGAGCGCTATCCAGTGCACTTGGCGCACAACGCCCCAACCACAGAGAAACAGCACGGCACTCAGGCCGCTCAGCAGAAAGGAATAGCGCTCCAGCGAGACGTAGTCGTAGTAGAGCCCCACCCAGCGGATCAATTGCGCCAATACAAACAGCACGCCTCCGTGCCAACACACGTACGTCGGGGTGTTGGCCAGCTTCTTTCGATTCGACCAGAGCAGGTACGCCGCCACCAACGGGACAAGCTGTCCCACAGAGTAGTCGTCATCGGCGCGCCACGCCCCGCACAGATCCACCAGCGTAGGCCAGTAGCTCCATACGAGCGAAATGAGCACCGCAGCCGCCAGTAACCACCAGCGACCGGCGCCTAACGCTTGCGCGAACGGCTTACGGGTTGGCCGTATGTCTGTCATTTGATATGCGGCAGGTGCGTCCGGGCCGCACGTTGTTGACGGGACGGCTGGGACAGCGATTCATCTACAAGAGTCGGTGCATTCCCCTACACGCCTACCCGAAACCTCTCCTGCCTGCCGATGTTGGTCGGCGTGCGGCCGACTTGGTCATGGCTCGTCAGAGGGAAATTCACCCCGTCGTAGCTGCGGTCACGGCTGGCTCGATTGCAGAATCCGTCGATTCGCCGGTCGTGTTCGGTCCAGTCCCCAACGTCGCACCCTCCTCGTCACATGATCGCCTGATTGCCGGAGAATCCAAAGTGCCGCCTCGCAGCTTGCGCGGCGGGATCATCCAGGTCAGCGGGACACTCCAGCGCCCCCCCGAGGTCAACACCGTTGCGAGCAGGATTCGCAGATCCAGCCAGATCGAGATGTGACGCACATAGAGAATGTCGAACAGGATCCACTGGTAGAAATCGCTCACCGTGCGCCCACGTCGGCAGACCTGCCACAGCCCGGTGATCCCTGGGCGGACGGAAAGCCTGGCCTTCCGCCACGGTACGCAGATCTGGTTCTCCCGGAACGGCGAAGGACGCGGGCCCACCAGACTCATCTCGCCTCTGATGACGTTGATGAGTTGGGGGAGCTCATCCAGGTTGCTGATGCGCAACCAGTGCCCGAGCCATGTGACGCGTGGATCGCCCGGGAGCACGAACTGGGGGCCATCAGCCGAGTTTCGCTCGTACAAGGCGCGCTGCTGGGTGTGCGCTCGCTCCACCATCGTGCGGAACTTCCAGCAGCGGAACACCTTTCCGCCACGACCCTCCCGATCGTGTCCAAACAGCACCGGGCCGCGCGAAGTCAGTTTCACAAGAGCGGCGACGAACAACAGCACGGGCAACAGCACGACTAATCCGACCAGCGCCGCCCCGAAATCGAACAGGCGCTTGATGACGCTGTGAACTGTTCGTCTCCCGGTGTGGTCCCCAACGCCGTTGTGGCCGTGAACCCCCATCGCATGGTCCACGGACCACTCCAGCAGGGACGGTCTTTGAGGCGCTGCTGAAGCTACGGGCCCGGCCACCTGATTCACAACCTCATGGGCAAGCACGCGGCGGATCCTCGGTGACGCACCACTCACGGACACGCCCGCCGATATCACGCTTTGTGATACAAAGGCATCGCGTTCGATTCTGGCGCCGCTGCCCACGGTAACGGGGCCGATCACGACTGCATCCCGTCCGATGGTCACTCGGTCGCGAAGGATGGCAGGCCCGTAGACCCGGCTGGTAGCGTGAAGCGTACACCCGCGGTCTGTCCAGATCTGCGGCGCGCTCTCCGTGTACGAAGGTGGCATGCTGGCTTTGGTGGCCCCGCGGACGAAGACCTCGTTCAGTTCCACAAGCCCCTCTTCTGTCGTGAGGTCCAGTGATACCGTCGATGTCGTGATGTCACGGCACGGGATGCCGCTGGCCGCCAAACGCGCCCGTAGATGCTGCGGGTGAATCTCGTCCAGCCGATCGAAATAGCGTGTCGCCGCCACGGGAACCCGCGATGCCCGCACACCGACCGTCTCAAGTTGGGTGACACCGTCGTAGAGTCGCTGGACTGCCCGGACGTGGTCATTCTCGTCGCACAACACGAGTTCCTGCGTCCCCTGCCCACTCGTCTGAAGCAACACCAAGTGCCCGACCAGACGATGGTCGGCCGAGTCGTGCAGCAGGGCGCCGAAGTCCGGCCCGTCCAGCGGGTGCCAGCGGGTATCCACGATCAGGAGACAGTCCGACGGTTCATACGAGCCAAGCGTCTCACGGAAACGCAGCGACGGCACAACAACGGTGCCGGGGGCGAGCTTCTGCACCGCGCGACCATACGCCTCACTCCACTTGAAATCGGGCACCACGATGCAATCGGGCACCTCCAGCTCGCCCAGTTTGGCCTTCAGGTGCTGCAGCAGCGTCGTCGTCCCCAACTGCGTCAACAGGAGGGTCGCGGACGAGCCGGTGCCAAGATACGCGGGGCGCGAATCGACGAGAACCGCCGAGATCATCGGAGGTTAACCTTCTCCCTCACTGTCCTCCTCCATGTCGGGCGAGCGCGCCGCACCGGTGGACTCCTGTGCATAGCCATAGCCGTACCCGTAGCCGCCCGCATGGAGTGGCCCGACGAATACCGTTCCCAGCAGCTTACCGCCCGCGGCGGTCAACATCGCCAATGCATCGATGAGGGCTTCACGCCGACAATGTCGCTCGCGGACCACCATGATCGTGCCGTCGGAATGGCGCGACAGGATGGACGCGTCGGCCGTCAGCAGTAGTGGTGGCCCGTCCAGCAGGATAACGTCGTACCGTGAGCGCCAGTGGTTCAGCCACGCACAAAGCTCCCCGTTGGCCAGAAGCTCCATATCGCCCTGGTGTTTCCACGTGCCGACCGGCACGACGTCCAGCGAGGGATGCGCCGTGTGGCGAATCCCGTCGGCTTCGGCTCCACGATCAACCAGGATATTGAGCAGCCCGGGGGAAGGATCGATTGCGAACCGTTTCGCCAGCGACGGTCGGTGCAAATCCGCTTCGACGAGGAGCACTCGTTTGCTGAGTTGGGCCAGGCTGCTGGCCAGCATTGCGGCGAGGGTGCTTTTGCCCGAGCTCACCGCAGCACTGGTCAGTTGCACGATGCTTCCGCCCGTGTCGTCGAGCCGGTTGAGGACTGCGGTGCGCACCATGCGCACCGACTCAGCCTGCAGCGGGCAGTGGTCGAGAGCGGAACCATCGTAGCCGCGTCGGAACGGGAAGTAGCCGAGGAACGCCCCCTCCACCGTTCGCCGGACTTCATCGACCTCCTGAACCTGTGAGCTAAACGCCACGCGGATGTACGCACACGCCAGCGCGAGTCCCAGCGCGCCGATGATGGCAGCGATGCTGAGTTTGAAGCGTTTGTCTCTCTCCGGCCGCGCAGGGACCGTGGCCTCCGCAATCGGTCGAATGGCCAGCGCGCTGCGTTTGTTCTCATCCAACTGCCGCAGTCGCGTCTCGAGCGTCGTCAACCACTTCTTCTGAAGATCGAGTTGTTCCCGGTTATCGCTCAGGGCGGTGGCTTGGTCGAACTCACGGTCGAAGCTCTTGCGCAGCTCCTCAACGTATTCCTCCAGGTGTTCCTTCCGAATCGTCATGAGCCGGACTCGCGAACGGAGCGACGAGGGAGACGTCGCGGTGTCACCGTCCTGGACCGCTGCAACCGCCGGCCAGAGTCCCTGTTGCGCGAGCTCGTTTAGCTGCTTCTGACGCGCGTCAACCGCCTGCCGCGCAAGTTGAATCGTCGTTTCGTGTCGCCGCATTCGATCGGAACGCGGTCCGAAGCGTTGCCGATCAATCTCGGCGGTCATCTCCGCAGCCGCCAACATGGCCCTGAGCTTGCGCCACTCGGCATCCTCCTCGTAATCCATCGATGAACCATCGTCCGGAGCGCCGGCCGGTTGTGACGTCGTGGCATTTGTGAGCTCTCCGAGCTGGTCCTGGCTCACCGCGATATCCAGGGTGACCTGGGCCAGCTCGCCCTCAAGTTGATCGAGGCGCACGGCGCGCTGCGAGAGGCGCTCCTCTGGAGACGGGATCCGCAGCTCGTCGAGGATGTCGTCGATCTTGTTTTCCAGCAGACGAATCAGAACCTCTGTCTGCTCCTTCTGCCGCTGAACATGTTCGTATTTCTGACGATCTTCGCGGGAGAACCGCTCGCGCACGAAATCCATGTATTCGAGCTGCACCCCGTCGGTGACAATCTTCGCATCGAGCGGATCGCGCGCCACCATCGACACTTCGATAAGTTCAGTCCCGCTTACCGGCTGGACCGACAACCCTGTCATGAGGTGGTCCAAGCGGGTCGAGGCCCGGCCGATCGCACGATCCAGCAGCGGTCCGGGTTCCCGATACCACGCGGTACCCTTGACATCCGTTCGTTCGAGCACGCGCTGCAACACCTTGCTGCTGGTCATGATGGCGACCTGCGTCCGCAGACGTTGCTGGTACTGGTGAACCGGGCCGGTTTCCTCAGTGGGCACTGTGACGACCGGGATTTCGGAGCGCACCTCAATCAGCGACGTGGCCCGGTACATCGGTACAATCAATGTCCAGATCGCCCCGAGCGCAGCTCCGCCTGCAAGGAGAAACACCGACAGGATGATCCCCTTGTGCCGGAGCAGAAGGCGAGCCTGGAAAGGCCGCCCTCCCGCCGCGGGCTCCGACTGCGTGTCTGCGAGCTCTCCGCCGAGGCTCACGACGGCGGGTGCCATGGGCCGTGATCCGTGGTCAACCGGCGCAAGCGGCGATCTCGGCTCGTCACCCGGATTCATGGCTCAGTGACCCGCGACATGTCAACATCGATGAACGGTTGCAGCTTCACTCCCTCACGTTGTCCGGCGTCGGAGAGCACCAGGACGTTGTCGCCCGTCACCTCTCGACGGTCATTCGCCAATGCCAATCAGCCGGCGAGCGAAAGACGCGACAAGTCCGCCTGAAGAATCGCGGCGTACACCATCGCTCCAGGCGCTACGGAAGCACGGTTCGTCATCACGCACTGGTCGACGACGGCACGCTCACCGACCACACAGCTGTCCCAGAGGACCGAACGTTTGAGCACCGCGCCCGAACTCAGCAGGCAGGAAGCCCCAAGCACACTCGGGCCGACGACAATCGCGTCCGGGCCTACGTGTGTACCCGGGCCGAGCATCACCGGTCCCACCAATCGCGCCGTGTCGGAAACGGTGGCGCGACGGTGTATGCAGGCCTCGCCCGCACACACATAGTCCCGTGCCATCAACACGTCCCTGCACTGGCGCCGGAGAAAACAGCCCTGCACAGCCAGGTACGATTCAAGCCCCTCGATGCGCGTCGAAGCCTCTTCGAACGAGTACGCGAGGACCGTCTGACGAACGCGGCGTAGCTCGGGAATCAGCATCTCCTTGATGTCCTGATAGCCGATCGGTGACACCTGGGCGAGGGCACGGCGCGCCAGAACGTAGATCCCCGCAGGTCCAAGCGAGCGATGGCCATCGAGCCCTTCGGCGAACGGGTGTACGACGACGCTGGCGGCGGCGCGCGACGCCACGTGAGACCGAAGGAGGGAGCGAAGGTCACAACCGGGCAGAACGGCCCCCTCCACAACAACATAGTGCTCCGCTTCGACGATGGCGGTCGCATCGTGGCTGCACCCGGCTGGGCCGCGAGGAACGCGGTCCTCGAAGAGGTACAGCCCGGACCGCCCGTTGAGCTGATGCTGCAGGAAGGACGAACCGAGGAAGCTCCCCGCATCGTTGGTGGACACGATGATGACGCGTACGCCGCATGCCTCGAGCCAGTTCATCACGTGTTCGATCAGCGGCGCATTGGCGATCGGAAGCAACGCACGCGGCCCAAGCAGCTCGAACGAGCGATCACCCCAGATGTGCGACCCGGCCAGAATGATGGCCGCAGTTGCGTTCGCGACCGACAGGCGATCATCCACGTTCTTCTTTGCCAGGAGACTCACGCGAGTGTCATCCGTTGGTCGGGTCACGCAACGGCGTCCGTCGTGCCCGTGATTTCAGTCGAGAGAGGAGGATGATCGCGGTCCGGCGACCGATCAGGGCCACCAACAGGCATGCGGCGGATGCTCCGAGAATGGCCTGCTGCTTCCAGCCAATGCCGGGTGCACGGGTACCGAACCAGTCCGCGCCCAGCGCACCGAGGAACAGGAACATTCCTCCCAGAGCCACAACTTCCGCACGGACAAGCATCCCCACAAAGACCAGCAGTGCGCCCACCAGGACACCTGCCCGCTGATACCAGCCAAAACCTGCGTGATAGCCCGGAAGAACGGCGTCTCCGAACACTCCCAGCACACCGAGCAGCAAACCAACCAGGCCCACCATGACGGAGAGCCGCACGCGCGATTGCGACACCCCCGACTGTCGGACTGGAGCTGAGGCAAGTCGCGCGCAGCGTGGACAGACGCGCCGCAACACCGGCTCACCATCGGCGTATTCCTCAAGGATGCAAACACGAGCTTCCTGCCCACACAACTCGCAGCCACGCCACGGAACATACAACGGCGGCGGTTTCTGGGGCCCTTCTTGCCTGGCCCCGGGCCGGCGACGAGGGCGCCCGCGCGGGCGTACCTCCGGAAGCACCGTTTGCTCATCGCTCGCGTGCAATGCGTTTGCCAGCTCGCGGTTGTTCAGTGTCGCCCAAGCTTCAGTATCGTCAGCAGCCATCGGTGTCGCCGTCCTAGTCGGCGGCCTCCAGCAAAGCCGCGTCGACCTCAATCACAGCGGATTGCCCCAGCATGGTGGCCGCGATGTACATCTGGCACGGTCCGCGTCGCCTGATCACGACGCCCTCCACCCCGCGTAACGCCCCGGACGTGATCCGGCATCGCCGTCCCTGGCGCAGGGCGGGATAGAGCCCGACGGGCCGGCCGCTTTCGACCACGGAGTGAATATGCTGGAGCTCTCTGCGAAGCTGGTCCTGATTCGAGACGTGCAAGATCTGAGCGACGCGCTTCGTCTGGCAGGCCAACTCATAGTCGCGGTCGTTTCCGCACAAGAACACGTACCCTGGGAACAGCGGCAACAGGAAGCTGGCCTTCGACTTGGCGTACGTGTGATGAACCCTCACCAGGGGCAGGTAGTGCATGGCACCATGGCACCCGAGTTCTCGCGCGACCGTTTTCTCATTGCGCGCGCGAGTCCTGAGGACCCACCAGCGGCCAGGTGATCGCAGAATCCAGTCATCACCGCCTTCCCGTACGTGCAGATCAGCAACTTGCGTATACGTGATTTGGGCTGAACAGTCTCCCCCAGCCACGTTTGAACCTCCCCTTCAGGTTCGTTCACACCGCACGGCTCGTCGCCCGTCCTCACGGCGAGGAAATGTACTGCATCATCCGTACCAGCTCGGCCGCATTGTGCGCTCGCATCTTCTTGTTGATGCGCGATCGGTACACTTCCACCGTCTTCTCGCGGATTCCCAAATGCTGCGCGATTTCACGGCTTCTGTGGCCGACCACAACCAAATCCAACACCTGCCGCTCACGCCGAGTGAGCTGTTGATAGCGTGCCCTGGTCTCGTTCTCTGTCACACGTGTCTTGCGTGATGCCCGGTCTTGCGCAATCGCTCGCTGAATGGACGTCAGCAAGTCGGTCCCGAGTTTGGCCCTCTCGATGACGTCGCTCGCTCCGCCGCGCATTGCCTCCACGGCTGTCGTCACGTCCCCGTAGTCCAGCACGCCAATCACCGGCGTCGGCACCCGGCGCACTTGCAGTTCTCGTTGCAGCTCCAACCCACTCACGCCCGGCATCCGCACCTCAGCAACGATGCATCCCGGGCACTCCGGGCTGAAAGACTTGAGGAAGGCGACGACTCCGGGGAACGTGCGGACGCTCAGTCCGGTGGCCCGAATCAAGGAACGCAACCGCTCCCGCATGGCCGCGTCGTCATCCACAACGAAAACGGTCGTGCGCTCATCCGCTACATCACTCCCACGCCACTCCCCAGACTTCCACGTGCTCTGCGAGATCCCCTCGCTTGGCGTGGGCACACCAAGGTCTGCATGAATCATCTGACTTTCGACGGTCCCCATCACATACACCCCTTATCGGCGAGGCGCCTCGTGGTGCTCAGAAACCCGATGCCTCCGCCAAGGCCTGCTTCCAGAGCAATGCCACAGCAGAGACGTGGTGGCATCGCACCACACCGAGGCGGTCCCGTAGCCCGCGAACATACTCTTCCCGTGCGTTGCCCTGCGGCCGCGTCCCAACCGGGGCGTGAACCTGCGCCGGCGAGTGGTGACTTCGGAATAGTCGGGCACTACCCAGGGGAGATGCCCGCATTCGACAGGCCGCGAGGCATGCTGACTCGGTAAGACCACCACGCCATCGCCCCCCAATCGAATCGGCCCTGTCTAGGCAGACTTCGTCCCCGTCAATTGGGCATCGCTAACAGCGCACCCAATCACTCGGCGTCGGCCCGTGCTCCAGAAGCCCGGTTTCCCGCGCATCACTTGCGCGCCCTCACCGGAGCGGCAGCGCTAGTCGTTTCGAATACAGTTGGGCTTCCCTGCCCTCTACGTGTTCGGCGTGCCCCGTGTGCTCTCTCTCGCACGCCAGTGGCCCGTTCACCACACGAACCACCGCAGTAAAACGCCTGACAACGGCGTTCTGAAACATATGAACTGCGCAAGCTACGCTCGCGCCTTGGTCGAAAAGTCGGGCTTGACTACCCTCAATCCCAGGTAACTACAATCACTCCCCAGACCCTGCCCCCGCGCTGTTCACCCGAACTCCCTGCTCTCATCTGTCTCACCCAGGCCGCGAACGTTACAGCTTCCTATAACGAGTTATACTATAACCCAAAACGTTCACGATGCAAGTGCAGGGTTTCACAGTTTGGATGCCGCCCCGACGAGCGGAGCGCGCGAACAACAAGGCAATCCCGCATGCCGTCCCATCGCAATGACCACCTCCATGTCGCTGCAGCGAATGACCACCGCGATACAAACCCAGTCCTCCGCGGAGGATAGTAGCTCTTCCTGCGTTGCTGATGATCGAATCCACAATGTGGCCTGAGCACCTCAGACCACTCTCTATATTCCGGCCCCGATATCGGGATACCCAAACTAGTGTAGGGGGAAACCCTAACACCAATTCGTATCCTGGCTCAGCCTGCGCATCCCCCCTGGCAAGGGTCGTACCCAGGAGTGCACCGCCCGCCACCCACCACTCAGCGGGCGATGAACACCCACTTCACGGCATCGGCGTACACCCGCTGGTGCCACCCGGAGTGTGGCTTGCCGCTGACGGTCTGCTCAGACACGTTGACCGAACCCGTGTCGACGCCCTGGCCCGCATCAAATCGATAGCCCCCCAGCGATACCCACGTGTTGGCGTTCGCTCCGGGCACACCCTCTGGAATCTGGTCAACCAGCAACGTGGTCTCACCATCCTGGTGCCGAATCGAGTACAGCGCATCGTAGCAATTCGCGCCGGTGCCCCAGGTTACGAACACTTCGTACAACCCGGGCGCCGTGATCTCCGCCACGAACGTCGCGTTGTCCGTCCCCGCGTTTGGCAGATCGTAGTTGGTATACCGGCTTCCCACGCCCACAAGCCCCGGAGCGGTGCTCTTGGCCGTGCTGTTGTACCACGCACCACTCTCGATGTGTGCCGGGGGCGGCAGAAGAGCACCACCCGCGTCCCGCGCCTCAAGCACGATGTCCGGGACGCTTGGCGGGCTTCGAAAGCGGAAGTGAGCGAAATCGCGCAGGTCGACGTCGCCATCCTCGTCACAGTCAAAGACCGCAAGGCAGTCCCCCGATGCCATGGGCGGAGGGGGTGACGGCGATGTATCCGGGCCAGCCAGACAGTGCCCCAGTGCGACAAAGTCATCGACGTCCACATCGCCATCACCGTCGAAGTCCCCATCCCAAAACGAAGTCTCGTCGGCGCCCATGTCGACAAGGGCCGCCTGCACGCGTGTTTCGCCGTCGATGTCGAACACACCAACAACGGCGGCGGAAGCCGGGTCGCCCTCGTTGACGCACGGTGAGCAACGCCGAATGTGGTAATCCTCGGCGACCGGATCCACAAGGGCCGGGTCGCAATCGATGTTTCCCAGCCCCGGGTATCCCCACTGCACATCGCTGTAGGTCATGGTGACAGAGCCAGCGACCGGGGTGTCACCGTTATTCCACAGGATGGAATTGAGGACGGTCAGATCCGCGAGCCAGGAGTACACGGCGCCACCGTCAGCATCCGCCGAGTTGTTCACGATCGTGCAGTTGACGATGTCCACAACGCCCTCAAGACCGAGTATGCCGCCTCCCCCGCCGGTCGTGGCGTTGTCGGCGAGGATGCAGTTACGAATGATCGTTGTGGCCTGTTCTGAGGTGACGCCGGCCCCGAGATCGCTCGTATTCGCCGTGATCCGGCAATTGCTGAGTTCGACATACCCGACCCCGCCATCACCGTGGTTCACGCCGCCACCGCCCTGGTTCCCGCAAATCCGATTGGGAGCCTGCCCCGACGAATCGCGAACGACGAGGCGGCTGCTGTCGAGATGGTCAGCCTTGATGCCGGCGGAGGCGTTGTAGGTAACGAGCAGCCCCCCATCGAGATCCCAGTCGGTGAAAGCCGACTGCAAAGCGAGGCCGCACGTCGCACTGTGCGTGACGGTCAGGTGGGTCACCGAAACACTTTGCCGGCAGGCATCGTCCCCCCCCCACTCGGATGCGCGCTGCAAGACAGCGGCTCCATAGTTGGCATCCGCGCCGCCGAACATCGTGGCCGACGCCAGCGAATTCGCCTCGGGAGCGGTAACGGTACTCCCTGGCAAGCTGCCGGCGATGGTCACGTTCTCCATCTCCAGCGACATGCCGCAGGCCTCCCCGGTTGGATTCTGCTCGTCGATGACGAGGCCGTAGGCACCCGTGGCATGTCCCGGCGACACATAGGTGGGGATCAACACGATGTCGCGCAACGTGTAGTGATGCTGAATAGGGATATCCAGGTACAACGCGCAATCGCGGGACCAGTCGGACGCTGGCCCCGGCGTCACCACGATCGTCACCGGTATCCCGTCACCATCGGCGTCCCCCTCGATCGTGACGTCATCCCAGAGATCCACATCGATGCAGCCGGCCTCGTTCAGCACGTTGCAGGTGATGCGGATGACGTCCGGCTCTTCCGACTCGTGCGTCCGAAGCCAAACAATCGCATCGGTGAGCGTAGCGAAGCACCCCGGCCACACGCCGTCGCCGTCTACGACGACGCGGTTGTCCAGAGAGAACTTCGTGGCGTCGCCGCGGAAAACGTGGTCCCCCGTCGTCGGCCAAGCCTCGAGGTTATCCCAGGTGACGGACCCGAGCGTGCCCAGCTCGAACAGGAAGCTTGCGTCCGCGACGGGCCTCCACACGTTCAACCCCGCTGGATCGGCCTGATCCCAGAGGAACCGATGCGCGCCCAGGGCGTGATCGATCGTCACGCCGACGTCATGCACGTTGGGGCTGCTCTCGTTGCAGGTGGTGTAGATGCGATACCAGCCGGCGTCTGGCAAATTCGGCTGGTAGGTGCACGTCGCGTTTCGAGACGAAGTCACGTAACGGTATTGGCAATCGCCGTCACGGCAGCCCGGCGCACCACTGTCGTACGGCGTCCCGCCATCCATGCCGGAATCCGTGTAGTACGGGGCACCATCATCCGTTTCGACAATGTGCTCGGTGACATCGACGTTCTCAATCAGGTTCTCGCGCCGAATGCCCTTCGTGACGTCGGCACCGCTGTACGCCGTGCGCCAACGGTGAACGATGCCATAATCGGAGCCCCTCGCTTCGTAGACCTCATGGGCACCCCAGCCATCGCCCGACAGGTAGAGGTAGATGTGCCCGCTCTGGTTACTGTTGTACCGGTAGACGATCGCATCACCGTAGAGCAGGTCGGACCGGCTCACCTCATCCCAATCCGTGGCCGGGGTGATGATGTAGCTGTAGGTCGACGGCCCATGGATATTCACCCGGTAGGGCGACCACCGCGGGATCGACCAGGCCTTGCTGACAAACCCCGAGCAATCGGCACCGCCGAAACTGCGGTCGTCGGGATCCCAGTTCGCGCCACCCCACACGTACGGGGAATCGATCGCGCTTGCTGCGTACTCGACGATGTCTCGACGAGTCTTGGGCGGAGGTTCCGCCAGCGCGGCACCCACAACCAGCCCCATGGCGAGAACGCTGCCTATGTGTCGGGTCGAGTTCATCGCGCGTCCTCCGTCACCTGCGCATCCGGCAGTGTCCATCGCACGAAACGCACGCCGTCTTCGGCGGTCTGCATCTGGATGACGTCGCCCGCGCGGGTGACGAGGAGTTTGCGGTAATGATCGGTGATGTACGCGTTGGGCATGCGAATGGCAGCGACCTGCTGGGTATCAGGCTCGATGACCGCGAGCACGATATCCGTCTTCCATTCATCCCCATCGGGCTGCTTCGGACACGCCGCCGCCACGTACGTTCGCCCCATATCGTCGGACTCGAGCGCGAGAATGGAGGCAAGGGGCCGCGCGAAGCGCAAGGTGATCTGCCGGCCTGCTCGCTGTAACGCTCCGAAACGCAGGATAACGTCGCGCCCAGCCTTCTTCTGAGCGCGGACGGGCAGTTCATCCGGACCCAGAGGGCGACCCGGCAGACTGCCCGTGATTCGCGCCGCGGCACGTCCCTTCCCCGGCGGCCAAGACACGCAGTGGGCCCGGGCGTGTCGCTCCTCGAGCCAGAGCCGGCCATCGCACGCGAAGATCCCCGAGCAAAGGCCCATCGTCAGCGGCAGGGCCGCGTGGGCCACGAGTTCGCCGTCGGCCGAGAACGTCCGGAGTTCGCGGCGTACGAACGCGTCGAGGACGGTCACGTCACCGGCGGAACTGACCGTGAGGAAATCCGCGGTCTTGGTCCCGATCGGGATCTCGCGCCGAAAACCCCCGTCCAGGCCAAACAACTGCACCCGCGCGTTGACGGAATCCAACACGTAGAGCGTGTCGCCGACGACGGCGAAGTCCATCGGGCCAGGCCGGGATGCCTCGTCGACCTTCCCCAATTGACCGCACGCTGTCCCCCACGGCACGCGGACGATGGTTGTCGCGGCGCCCTCATCAAGTGTCTCGGCTGTGGCGTGGACATGCACAGTTTGGGCACAGGCCCACGGCCCCACGCCTGCGAGAGCCAAGATGGCCGTGACGATGGTGCACACGTGCGATCGAGACATCGGGGCGAACCTCCACCCACCCCTGCGTTATCGACCACCGCTCTCCGGAACTGTGAGTCCCTCGGGTTCACAGGCTGCGAAGCCACTCGGGCGCTACGCATCGATGCTACACGATCCGTGGCAGCGGACCAAACGGCGTGCCGCGGAGGGGGATCCGTCGGTGGGGTAGGGTGGCCACGGGTCTGATAACCGCAACACGCCTCCAGCGCGCCCGGTGTCGATATGCCACTGGGGCACCCAGCGATGGTGGTCGGCTCGTCCGCGCAAAGCGGAAGCCCAGGCCGACTGCCGATCGGCCCGGGCTTCCTGCGGGACTGTGATGTGCGCTATGGTGTCGGGGGCTTCGATCGCTCCGACGGTGGGACGTAGTGAATGACGGTGCGGGAATGCCAAGCCCGACCGTCAAAAGTCGTACACGTGGCGGTCGACTTGTAGAAGTTGATCTTCCGCACGACCGGGGTGAGCTTGCCGATCATGCCGGCCACCTTGGCCACGATGGGACGAACCTCGGGGTCCGGAATCGCCATCGTCATCATGCCACTCGCCATCGAGATCGCGCCGATCACGCCGGCTATCTCCTCTCCCAGCTTACGCTGGTCCGTCAAGGTCACGCTGGTGAACGCGCCGGTGGGCACGATCGCCTCCGCCATCGCACGCGAGTTCTCACGGATGTTGGGGTGTTCACCCTTCGCCGTCTCCAGGCACATTGCCACAGCGTCAGCAGAGCCACCGAGGATGAGGTGCTTCTCGGCGACACCCCAGACGAGGGGTTGCGGCGACATCACGAAGCGCAGCTCCTCGAAACCGGGAAGTCGATCGTCCAGTGTTGGTGCGCGGCTAATCGACAGCATGGCCAGCATCGGGTTGCCGGGAGCGATCTCGGCCAGCTTCTCTGAGAGGAACTCCACCGCCTGGCCGACTTTCTCGCGCGCTGTCTCTTCGTCGGTGACCTCGAGCATCCACACCCAGCCACCATCGTCGAGCGTGACGCTCACCGAGTTACCGGCCATCCAGTCGATCACGTCCTGGCGGACATCGACGCCGAACTGCGCCTGAATCCCATTCCACATGGCGAGTAGTTCCTCACCCTTCGGGCCGGCGGCGCGGGCCGTGTCCTCGAGGAACGTGTAGAGCGCACCGATGTCCAAGCCACCTGACACGGAAAATGAGGCGGTCTCCTTAGGCAGATAGCGGTCGAATCCACTCAGTGGGTCGGGCGTTCCAAAGATGGGATAGATCGGGCGGTCCTTGGCATCCGGCACGAGCACGGCGACAGACTCGCCGCGAACCGCGAAACCATCGGTGGACTCGACCTCGGCGACGTAATCCAGAGCACCGACCGCGTCCATGATGCGGGTGCTGATGCGTTGAACAACATGAATGGTGTCCGCGGCGCCCTTCGCCGTAGCCTGAGCTGCTCGTTTGCTCGCCATCTCCAGCGCGGCCTCGTAGCGTGTGTGGCCCCGGACGCTTGCGAGATCCGGGTCCCGGGATATGTGTCCCGGGCAGTAGAAGCCGCCGTCCACCGCTCGCTCAAGGAAGTCGAGAGCTTTCTGATCATCCCCGAGCAAGGCATGGAAACACGACAGGTAGTAGAGAACGCGCGAGTCATTCGGGGCCAACTCATGCGCCTGCTCAACAAGCTTCAGGCCCTGCTCGTAGTCCTTCTTCTCATAGATTTTCCAGGCCTGCATGCTCAGTTCGTACGCCTCACCCGTTTTGCTCGAGTTGAGAACAACGTCCTCGGCCGATTCGTGCGCGGCGACCTTGACGACGGCGTCCATGAGCATGCCCATGGGCTGCAGCATGGCCTGCATGTCGAAGAAGAACATGGCATCTTCAGCCGGCGGGAGCTTGGTAAACGCGGCCTTGAAGCGCGGCTCATCAGCCAAAGACCCCTTGTCGCCGGTGCCGTCGAGCACACCGAGCACGTCCTTGAGCATCTCCTCGCCCAGGACAATGAAGACCACGTCGTCGCGAACCGCGACGCTGAGGGCGATGGGCGGCGCACCGTAGCCGGGCATCTTGACGTCGGCCGCCTCCACGCCCGACTCGTCGATCAGCACTTCCTTGAGCACGCGGAGTTTCGGAGCCTCTCCCGATTCATCGTCCGGGCTCGGGTACTCGTCCACCGGCCCGCTATCCCCCTCGCGTGCCACCAGTCGACATTGGAGGCGAGGTTCGGCCGGGATGCCCTCCGTCCGGGCGCCGGCCACGGCCGTGCGGATCGCGGTGGCGATGGACTCAGCCTCGGCCGGTGTGAACCGACCGTTGATCATCGCATGCTTGGCTATCTGAGCCTTGACCATGGGTGCAGACAGCAGCTTCCCGTCCATGACGATCGCGATCCGGCGATTGAGGTTGTTCGCCGTGATCTTGGCCAGCTTCTTCGCCCCCTGATCGGTCAGCGTCAGATGGATCGCGGGGTACTTCGCACCACCGTTCGCCATCCGGAGGCGGGCCACCTCGGCACCCGCCTGGTGCGTCCGCTCCACCATCAACAACCCAGGCTTGCCGATCACCCGGCTGAGCTCATCGCCGGCACCCTGGAGGATGGCCACGAGTCCCTCGAAGTTCCGAGCGGCCCCGTCCCCCCGCTGGCGGAACAGGCACACCATGTGGGGTGGCCCCATCTGGATGCCCTGGTGTTCGCCGAAGTCTGGCGTGGGAAGCCGCTCGGCGAAGACCACCTCCTGGCCGACCAACTCGGTCCAATCCACTTTGCCGAATAACTCCACGGCACGTTCCTTGAGCCGCTCGAATTCGGCGTTCTGATCGGCATCGAACAGCGAGCCAATGAGCTTCAGAGCATCGTCGCCGATACCGCACTTCGCCAGGGCGTCGAAGACCTCGCCCCAGTAGCTCTCAAGGAACTCCCGCTCGGGATTGTCGCGCCCGGCCACGCAGAGAAACACATCATTGGGCACAGCGCGGATGAGCGAAAACGGTTGATCTTCGGCGTTTGCGGCTGTTGCCAGTGTTGTCGCCACGACCACGGCAAGCAGCGCACCGGCCAGGTGAGAACCACGTTTCTGCATGATGTTCACTCCTTCATCTCTGTCGGCGGACACGGTTCGACAATGTCCGCCGGGGCCGGCTGTTGAACATCTCGAGGTTCGGGAACAACGCTGCGATCGTGCCCGCAGCATGCCCGAAGAACGTTCCGAGACGCCTGGCCCGCATAACTGGAATCCACGATAGCATGGTCTTCAAAGGCTACCTCATTCGCATTGTCGATACTTGTCGGCGAAGCGCTCGCTGGCGGTTCCGAGTGCGCGCCGGGCAGGCAGGCCCATGGGCCGGAACGGCGGCGGACCTCAACGCCAGCCCCCGAAACGGGAGACCCGGGGCAACCGCACGTCCCGAGGCGATTCTCAGACTGACTCGTCGGAGTGCCGCAGCCCGCATCAGGTCGATCGGGCCATCGCACTCCGTATGCCTCCGGCCGTTGCCAGTCGCGGTTGCCTGCGGCCATCCCGGCGAGCGTCGAGGACCGCATCGCCGCCCGGCCAAGGCTCAGGAAACCTGCGTTGGATCATGCGCCGAAGGACGTAAGCGCGCCTCAGGAATCTGGGCCCCGACGGCGAGTCACACCCCGCTTCCAGGAGGATAGCACACCATGCGACGAAGCGGCCACGGCTAGTAAGTGTCGTTCTCAGAAAGACTTGCGCACATTCTAGAACCCGAGGCAGACCCGTTACCCGCGGCTGGCACCCGCGCAGGTGTTGCCTCAATTATGGCCACCATCCTGCTCCAGCACCCACCGCACCGCCTCGCGTACCGTCGCCGCATCCAGTGGCTTCTCGAGGAACATGTGAGCCTCCAGAGCAACCGGGCAGACCTCCTTCGCGTAGGTCTCTTCCGACTCCTCGCCCATCGCGGACATGAAGATGATCGGGATGTCCTTGAGGCGGTCGTCCTGGCGCATCTGGCAGGCGACCTGGACCCCCTCCGAAGGGTGCGTGAGCATGATATCAAGGAGTACGAGATCCGGAGGATCGCGAAGCATCGCCTCCATACCGGCAGATCCGGTTCGGCAGCAGGTCACGCGGTAGCCGTCCGGGGCAAGCATCATCTCGACGGCCTCGTGCATATCCGCGTCATCGTCGATCAACAGGATGTGCCGAACGTCCTCGCTCATCTACGCTCCGCAAACGACGTGCCCGCTGGGGGTTTCTACTCGCTCGCGGCGATCTGCACAAGAGCCCCCCGAAGACGGCGGCTCAGTGTCTCGGCCAGCTTCTGCATGAGCCGATAGCCCAGCGTGTGGTCTTCTTCGCACAGCCGGCGGATGCCCGCGGCGTCGATGAAGATGCAGTTCGCCGGGGTTCGCGCGGCTGCTGTCGCGGTCCGGCGAAACGGCTCGACCAGAGTTGACCAGCCAATGAGGTCGCCCCTCACAACCGTATCGACGACACACTGCTTTCCGTCAGGCAAAGCGTAGACGATGTCGATCTCACCCTCCTGCACAATCAGGATCCCGGTCGCAGACTCCGTCTCCTCAAAGAGGATGTCACCCGCTTCAAATGCACGCTCCTCCGCGATCGCGGCGACCAGGCGGAGCCTCTCATTGGACACGGCGGCAAAATAGGGCGTCGCTCGCAGGACTTCCACAGAAACCATGCTTGCTACCTCCAGGTTTGCAGAATCGCCAGGACGGTGTCGGCAGCCTGCTCGATGGCGCCTTGGACAGAGGGCGTGCACTCCTGACAGAACGTCAGCACATCAGCCGCCTCGATGGCCACCAGCCGGATGTTCTCCGTTGTCGGCAATTGGGCGCCGGCCTGCCGGCCAAGCGCGAGGGCGGTCTGCAGGTTCACGTCGTGCGCGGAGGAGCTGTGCTGGGTCGGGATGGCATCCGGACTGAGCACGCGGACCGTGCCCGGCACGCCCCCACTGCAGATAGCATCGACGATCACCGCCCGCTCGAACCCGACAAGACGCTCCATCAGCCGGAGACCGCCCCAATAGTCCTCGGCCAGCGACACGTTGGGCCAGGCATCACACTTGGGGCAGAGGTCCCTCACGACCCGCAGCCCCACGCTGTCGTCCCCAAGCAGGGGATTCCCCAGCCCGAGCACGAGCAATCTGTCCGAGCCCTGACGGGACGGCCGCTGAGACGTGGTCGGCCGCGTACTCATCTCTGGTGACCGGACTGGACAGTGGCCGGCGCGGATCGCGTGAGACGATGCAGTGTATACCCGTCCGCGGAGCGGATCACGACGGTCAACGGCATCTCGCCGGGCAGATAGTGCGTCGCACACGCCATGCAGGGATCGTAGGCCCGGAACGCCATCTCGACCCTGTTGAGCAGCCCCTCCGTGACGACCTCACCTCGGCGAATCAGGGTTTTGGCGGCCTGCTTGACGGACAGGTTGATGGGCGCGTTGTTGTTCGTCGTACCCACGATCAGGTTCACACGCGTTAGGATTCCGCGCTCGTCGGTCCAGTAGTGGTGCGTCAACGTGCCGCGCGGGGCCTCGACACAGCCCACGCCTTCGTCCGGCTTCTGTGTTGGCAGGACCCGGTACTCCCGGCCTGTGATTTCGGGATCGCGGGCCAGCTCGACCCAGCGCTCCGTCGCATACAGCATTTCAATGAGGCGGGCCCAGTGCGTGGCGAGGGTGTGGTTCACCGGCTTGCCACCGAGCGTCTCATACATCCGCCGGTATTCACCCTGGGCCAACGGTGTGGCCATACCGTCGGCGGCATTCAGCCGCGACAACGGGGTGGCCTTGTAGAGCCCGGAATCCTCACCGTCGACGAAGCCCTTCCAACCAATCTTCTTCAAATACGGGAACTTGAGGTAGGACCAGGTCTCGACATGCTCGGCGATGTACTCGCGGTAGTCCTTGGAGCGATACTTGACGTGTTCCTTTCCATCCGGCCCCACGATGCGAATCACACCGTCATAGAAGTTAACGCGGTTGTTGGCGTCCACCGTGCCCATGTTGTACGTGCGGTGCGTGAATCCGTCGCTGGTGATCAGATCCACGTACCCTTTGTTGCCGAGCACGATGTCGTTGAAGAGCTGAATGGAGAACTTGGCGAACTCGATCGCTTCTCGGCCGCGCTCCTCGATCTCGCGCCGTTGTTCCTCGTTGATTCCGCGACTTACACCGCCGGGGACACCCCAGTTCGGGTGCACGGCGCGTCCGCCGATCAGCTCGATCAGATGGTGCCCGTCTTTGCGCATCTTGAGCACTTTGCCGGCGATCTCCATACCGACCTTCTTGATGATGCCGAGGATGTTGCGTTGCTCGACCGGCGCGTCCGGGCCCATGACGAAATCGGGGCCCGCGAGCGCGTAGAAGTGGGTCGTATGGTCGGTGGCCACGAAAATGCTGTAAAACATCTCGCGCAGTTTTTTGGCGGTCGGCGGGGGCTCGACGTGGAACAACGCGTCGAGGGCCTTGGTCGACGCCATGTGGTGCGCCTCGGGGCATACTCCGCAGATGCGCGACGTGAGGTTCGGCATATCCTCGGCCGGCCGGCCTACGCAGAACCGCTCGAAGCCGCGAAGTTCCGGGATCTGGAGAAACGCGTCGGCCACATCGCCATCCTGGTCGAGGAAGATTTCGATCTTCCCGTGGCCTTCGAGGCGAGTGATGGGGTCAATCGAGATGCGTTGTGTCGCCATCGTCAGTTACTCCTTGACCCCGGTGGCCCCGGGCCGCGGGAGTTCGTGCCGGGCCTCATCGGGAACGCGGGCGGTTCGGCGCAACAGGCTGTGCGGCAGGCAGAAGCGATAGAAGGTGCCGACGGGGTCCGGGATACCGTCGCGAATGACCTGCTCGATCTTCTCCGGCTCGGTTTCGTCAATGACCGAGGCGAGCGCGGTCATCAACCGGGCGCCGAAGTCTTCGACTCCCTCGTTGGGGCCGTAGCACCCGATGCAGGGGGAGTTCACCTGTAGGCATCGGGCCCCGCAGCCGGTCCGGGTCGCCGGGCCGCAGCAAACGATTCCCTGTTCGAGGAGACAGGTCTCGTCGTCGGGGATGACTTCCCAGACTCGCTTGAACTCCTTGATCTTCTTCTCGCCGCGTTTGCGCGGGCATTCATCGCAAACGGTCGTCTCAGCTCCGATCACGGATGAGGGAGGCGGCAACTTGCCCCCCATAATCGCCACAAGCGCATCCCAGATCCGTGGCGCCTCCGGAGGGCAGCCTGGCAGGGAATAATCGACCTTGACCGTCTGTCCCAGGGTCTGGACGGTGTCGTAGAAGACCGGCAAGGACAGATGGAAGCCGTTGACCGCCGCCTCTGTCTGCGGGAGCGTCCGTTTTGGGTTATCCGTGGAGGCATTCTCGAGATAGCAGGTGCGGAAGATTTCCTCGCGGTTGGTCAGGTTGGCCAGCCCGGGGATGCAGCCCTCTTGCGCACAGGATCCAAACGCCACGAGGGTCTTGGACTTCTGGCGAAGAAGACGCGCCATGTACTCCTGCTCGCCGGTCCGGATCGCCCCATTGAACAGGCAGACGTCGATCGCGTTGTCTTCCATTCTCTCAATGTCGCGCGCCTTGGTGTCCATGATGCAAGGGCAGAAGACGATGTCGAAGGCTCCGGCCACATCGAGGATCTTCTCGTTCAACGCCAGGATCGAGATCTCGCAACCCCCGCACGAAGCCGCCCAGTAGATCGCGAGCTTGGGCTTCTCACCTTCACTCATCGCGCCACCTCCATCGCCTCGGCGTGCTCGTGCAGAATCCGCTCGACCTCATCCAGGTGATTGGGCTCGGCGAGGTTGCTCTGCCAGTTGAGCGGTCCCAGCGTGCGAACATCCTCGACGATCTCGTCGATGGCCGCGGCGAGCTGCGTCGCCTCGGCCGCGGAGGCCCACACGAGGCGCACCCGCCGCTCGCTGATCCCGAACTGGCGCAAGGTCTGCTTGAGCATCTCGTATCGACGCACCGTCTTGTAGTTCTGCTCGATGTAGTGGCATTCACCAGGGTGGCAGCCGGCAATCAGGACGCCGTCGGCCCCGAGCGACAGCGCCTTGAGAACGAACGTAGGGTCGACACGTCCACTGCACATGAGGCGAACGACGCGAACGTTAGGCGAATGCTTGATCCGTGCCGTGCCCGCGCCGTCCGCCGCCCTGTAGGAACACCAGTTGCAGAAAAAGCCGATGATCTTGGGCTCAAATCTCTCACGTTCCATCAGATGACTCCTGCCTGGCGCCCGGTGCCTGCGTCGTCGAAGCACCACATCGTCATCACGCGTCAGTCGCCGCCGGCTCTGGCTCTGGCTGCGCGGCCCGCCGGCCATCACCACCCGTCACGTCCCACAGCAACCCCTCGATCTCCGCCTCGACCTGGTTGTTGGCGAAGTGGGCACCGGCGATGGCCGCGGATGGGCACGCGGCTACGCACGTGCCGCAACCTTTGCACAACACCGCGTTGATGCGGCTGACCTTCTCTTCCTCGATGAAGTCGATAGCGTTGAACGGGCACAGGTTGTTGCAGACCCGGCAGCCCGAGCACTTGTCTTCATCGATCGTGGCGATAACGGGCTCGATCAGTACCGTACCCCGGCTGATCATTCCCTCCACACGCGCCGCGGCCGCCGCTCCCTGCGCAACGGCGTCGGGGATATCCTTCGGCCCCTGGCAAGCGCCGGCGATGAAAACACCGTCCGTCATCGTCGCAATCGGGTCGAGCTTCGGGTGGCGTTCGATGTACCAGCCCGCCATGCTGCAAGAGACGCCGACCTTGAGCCCCGTCTCGCGCGCATCTCGCCGCGGCTCGATGGCCCCCATCAGGACGACCATGTCGACGGGGATCCGCCGCTGCTTCCCGAGCAAGGTGTCCTCGACCTGCACGACGAGCATCCCCTCCTCGTTGGGCGTCCGCGCAACATCCGTGATCTCCGCCACCTTGCCGCGCACGAAGAGCATCCCCTCCTCGAGGAGACGCTGGTAGAACTCCTCGTAGTCCTTTTTGTTCGGGCGCATGTCGATGTAGCAGGCATACACCTTGGCGTCGGTCTTCTCGATGACCAGATGACCCAGCTTGAGCGACAACATGCAACAGATGCCCGAGCAGTACTTGTTGTAATGAGCGTCGCGGCTGCCGACACAGTGCACGATACAGACCGACTTCGGCTCGGTGACGCCGTCGCGGAGTACCACGCGACCGCCGGTCGGACCCGAGGCATTGCACATGCGCTCGAACTCGAGGCTGGTGAAAACATTCGCCAGCCGGCCATAGCCGTATTGAGGAACGCGCCGACAATCGAACAAATCCCACCCGGTCGCCAGAATGACGTTTCCAACCTCGATCTCCCGGATCTCGTCCTGCTGGTCGAAGTCGATCGCGTCCGTCGGGCAGAGCTTCTCACAGGCTCGACAACGCTGTCGCTCGAACCAGATGCACGACTTTGTGTCGATGACGGGGATCCTCGGGACAGCCTGTGGAAATGGCGTGTAGATGGCCTTGCGATACCCCATGCCCGCCTCGAAAACCGTATCGATGACCTTCCGCGGACACTTGTCGATGCACAGACCGCAGCCGGTGCACGCTTCCTCGTCCACGTACCGTGCCCGCTTGCGGACGCGCACCTTGAAATTGCCGATGGAGCCCGACAGCTCCTCCAACTCCGAATACGTCAGCAGCGTGATGTTGTCGTGCTGGCCAACGTCAGACATCTTGGGCGTTAGGATGCAGGCGGCGCAGTCCAGCGTCGGGAACGTCTTGTCATACTGCGCCATGTGACCGCCGATGCTGGGCTCCCGTTCCAGGAGATAGACGGGGTAGCCGGCGTCCGCCAACTCGAGCGCTGCCTGGATCCCGGAGATGCCGCCGCCGACCACCAGGGTCGCCGGGTTGACCGCAACGGGGGTCGGCTCCAGGGGCTCATGATGCGCAACGCGGGCCACGGCTCCGGCCACAAGAACCTTGACCTTCTCTGTCGCGGTGTCCCTGTGTTTGGCGACCCACGACACATGCTCGCGAATGTTCGTCATCTGTAGCAGGAACGGGTTGAGCCCCGCCATCTCGCACGCCCGGCGAAACGTCCGCTCGTGCAGATGCGGGGAGCACGCCGCCACGACGACGCGCGTCAGTTCGTGCTTCCTGATATCCTCAGCAATCATCGCCTGACCGAGAGACGAGCAGAGGAACCGGTACTCCCGAGCCACGGTAACACCATCCAGGTTCTCGGCGGCCCACCGGGTCACTTCCTCCACATCCACCGTGCCGGCGATATTGCTGCCGCAGTGGCAAACGTAGACCCCAATCCTCTCAGCCATGAACCAAGCCTCCTGTAGACTCACGCGCCTCCGATCGCGGAATCGACCGCACTCGGCTCGCCGACCCGGGACGCGGTTCCTGTGGCGCTCTCGGCCCGCTCGTGCTCGGCATCTTCACGCGTCGCTTCGTCCACCAACTCCGCCAGTTCCTTGACCACGAGTCGCTGTTCGAGACCGGTGGTCTTGACGGCATCGCGGTACATGGTCAGGTCCTTGGGGCAGGTGACGACGAAGACCTCGACACCCCGCAGTTCCGCCGCTTCGCGCACGCGCGCCTCGCTGGGGCGCTCCGTGACGGGCTCCTCGTCCATCCAGATGCGGCCACCGCCCGCACCACAGCACAACGACCGGTCTCGGTTTCGCGGCATCTCGACCAGACGGCAACCCAGCGCGGCCAGCACGCGGCGCGGCGCTTCGTATACGTCGTTGTAGCGCCCCAGGTAGCACGGGTCGTGATAGGTCACGGTGTAGGACAGCGAACGCCGTAGCGTGAGCCGCCCATCGCGAATCGCCTCGTCCAGCACCTCCGAATGATGACGCACCTCGACATGCGCCTCGCCCCAGTCGTATTCGTTCTTCAGGGCGTTGTACGTGTGCGGATCCGTGGTGACTATTTCCTTGACATCACACCCTGCCATCGCGGTGGCGTTCTTCTGCCGTAGCAGCTCGAACAGGCCCTCTTCGCCAACCCGGCGGATGTCGTTGCCGGCGTTTCGCTCGCCGTCAAACAGCAGCCCGAAATCCAGACCCGCCCGCTGAAACACCCGGGCCGTGACTTGCGTGACGTCGATGCACGTTGGGCTGTAGGAGGCGTAGTCGCCCGCGAACCACAACACTTCAGCCGGCGCTTTGCGGACGTCCTTGATCTTGAGACCCGCCCCACGCGTCCACTTCGCCCTCTGCTTGTCGGATTTGCCGAAGGAGTTGCCATAGCGGCGCAGATGACCCAACGTCGTAGTCAGTTGATTGTCCGCACGCTGTTGCGCAAGCAGGTAGCGACGCATGTCGACGATCGCGTCCACGTGCTCGATCAACACTGGACATTCCTGCACGCATGCGCAACACGTTGTGCAATCCCAGATCACCTGGTCCTGAACCGCCTGTCCAACAAACTCGGGCACGCCGTTGCCATTCCGCCCCGCCGCCTGCCCAGCCACCGCCAGATTGTCCTTGATGTCCAGAATCAGGCGTTTCGGAGATAGAGACAAACCGGCGCCATGCGCGGGGCACGCGTCCTGACAACGCCCGCACTCAGTGCAGGCATCACCCTGGAGCAACTGCTGCCAGGTGAGATCCGTCAGCCGCCCCACACCCACCGCATCGCCGTTGTTCGATGCAACCGGCGCCAACCGGCCTCGCGGTCGCTCGAGTTCCGAGAAGAAGACATTCAGCGGCGCGGTGATCATATGAAGTAGCGGCCCGGTCGGGATCACGACGAAGAGCAGCCCAACGAACGCGATGTGCGCCAGCCACAACGCCAGGTGCGTGTTGACCAGCGATTCGACGCCCAGCCCGGTCCCCAGCCATCCCTTGGCCACGATCCAGCCCGCCGGCGTCCACCAACCGAGACCGGCGTGCCACCCGGCCTGTAGCGATGGGTCCTGCTCGACTGCCGCCAGGCGCAGCGACTCGGTCAGCAGCCCCGTCAGCACGGTCAGAAAGACGAGCACGAGCGAGAACGCGAACGACGACGACAGCGTCAGCCGCTCCGGCCGCTGCACGAAGCGCCGGTAGGCGGCGACCACTATGCCCACCAGGGCAATAACCGTGAAAACGTCGAGCGGGAGTTTGTAGATGAGATACAGCGGCCCTTTCAGGAAATGGAAGAAGTCGGCATCGATCGTGGCAACAGCGGTCCCCAGGAAAAAGACGAAGAACCCCCACGCGATGGCCGCGTGGATCAGCCCCGGGTATGGATCGCGAAGCACTTTGACCTGGCCGACGACGTACTTCAGCACACGGCCCGCACGCGTCCAGATGCGGTCAAAGCGGCGGTCAGCCCTGCCGACACGCCACCACAAACGCATTCGCACGTAGAGCCGGATCGCAAGCACGAGGGCACACGCCATGGGTATCACGTACGCGAGCCATTTCAGGCTGCCGGGAATACCCCAGACGTTGATCCGCTCGATCATCGCGATACCCTGCGCATCAGTTCTTTCGCAGAACTTCCGTCAAAGCCGGCATCAACTCGAGCACGTTGACCGTCGCGCCATACTGGGCGAAGCCGTAAATCGGGGCCGTTTCGTCCTGGTTGACGGCGACGATGAGTTCCGCATCGCGCATGCCCTCAGCGTGTTCGGGTGCTCCGCTGATGCCCAGCGCGAGGTACAGCTTCGGCTTGACCTGTTTGCCGGATTTGCCGACCAGACGGGTCGTTGGGAGCCAACCCTGATCGACGACCGGGCGTGACCCGCAGACAACGCCGCCCAGGACCTTGGCAAGCTCCTCCGCCAGCGCGATGTTGTCCTGGGTCTGAACCCCACGGCCGACCGAGACGAGAATCGGCTCTTTGCTGATGTCCACGTCCCCCGCAGGTGGTTCGATATACGCCTTGAACCTCGTCCGGGCTGCTTCGAAACCGCCCGGTACGGCCAGCGCCTCGATCGGAGGCGCCTTGTCAGCCATGCCATCTTCCGGCTTGTATCCGCCGGGCATGACGGTCACGACGCAGCTCGGCCCCGGGAGTGGGCCGGTCGCGATCAGCTTGCCGCCGCAGGTCAGCGCCGAGTATTGCGGCTCGTCGCTGTCTTCGGTGAACGATCGGCACCCGACGGCCAGCGGCCAGCTCAGCCGCTGCGCCACACCGCACGCCAGATCGGTGCCGATCGCCGTATGGCCCAGTAGGACCAACCGCGGCTTTTGCTCTTCGAGCACAGCCCCCAGCACACGCAAGTGCACCTCGGGGTTGAACTCCGCGAGCTCGGCATGATCGATGCAGATAGCCTGATCGGCAACGCCCAGCGTGCCGGCCAGGGCTTCGGTTTCATTCCCGAGCACAAGGGCCGTCAGCTTGGCACCCAGACCATCGGCCAACTGGCGGCCGGCGGCGAGCATCGTGTAGGTGATCTCCGACACTTCGCCGCGCAACGTCTCAACGACAACCCAAACGTCCCCGGCCATAACGTTTTCTCCTGCTCAGGCGACCACGCCGCGTTCGCGCAGCAGCTTGACCAATGATTCCGCTACATCGGCCACATCGCCCTCGATCATCTCGGCTTGCGCGCCCGCTTCGGGGAGGGACATGCCCGCAAGAGGGATCTCGCCGGCGATCTCGACCTCTGGCGCTTCGATTTCCTCGATCGTCGCCGACTTCATCGCCTCCATGACTTTGCTGGTGACGACATAGCGTGGGGGCTGTTCGGCGGCCTGGATCCCCAGCACAGCCGGGCACGCGACCTCGATGTCTGCGTTCAGCCCGCCGGGATACTCCTTCTGGACGAGCGCACCGCCGTCTTGCAGCACGACCTTGGTCAGGTAGCCGATGTAGGGCAGCTCCAGGCGCTGGGCGAGGAGCGCGCCGACGAAGCCGTCGAGATCGTCCACGGCCTGCGTCCCGGCAAGGATCAGATCCCAGGATGTGCCCTGCAGCGCCTCTTGGAAAACTGCGGCCTGCCGGTGGTTGCTGGCACCCTCGTCGAAGCCTTCCCCGACGATCTTGAAGACGCGATCGGCGCCCTTGGCAATCGCTGTGAACAGCGTTTCGTCCACATCGCCGGTATCGAGCGTGAAAACGGTCACCGTGCCACCGTGGCGTTCTTTGAGCAGCAGCGCCTGCTCAAGGGCATGCTCGTCGAGCTCGTTCGGCATCAGCCGCAGAAACGCGCGGTCGAGCATTCCGGTGTCCTCGTCGATCTCCAGCTCTTCCACGAGATCGGGGACGAACTTGACCAAAACCGCAATGTCCATCGCGGGCCTCCCTAGTCGCTCATGGACTCCGCCAGCAGTTCGACGATGTCCTTGACGACAAGTCCACCTTCGTTGCCAGTGCTCTTGACCGCATCTTCAAACCGCGGTGTCTCGTATGGGCACGCGACCGCGAGGACGTCGGCGCCGGCCAGGACGGCCTCCTTGATGCGCCAGTCCGTGGTGCGTGCGTGGGCTTTCTCCCACGAGAACCCGTCCAGCCACATTCCCCCGCCGCCGCCGCCGCAACAGAGGCTGAATTCGCGGTTGTGCGCCATCTCGACGAGCTCGACGCCGGGAATCGCCCTGAGAACTTCTCGCGGCTCCTCGTAGATGTTGTTGTCATTGGCGCGACCCAGGTAGCACGGGTCGTGGTAGGTCACGCGCAGCTCGAGCGGCTTCCGCAACAACGGCCGCAAATCGTCGATGCGCTCGGCGAGATACTGGGTGTAGTGCCGGACGGTTCGCTCAAAGCCCAGACGGGGATACTCATGCCTCAGGGCGTTGTAGGCATGTGGATCGCCGGTGATGACTTCGTCGAAGACATAGCGGCGCATGGCCTTGATATTCTTCTGCGCCAGAAGCTCGAACAGCCCCCACTCTCCCGCAAAGGCCTGCGTGTCGCCGTCGCTGTTCTCTTCCGGCCCGAGGATGCCGAAACGCACGCCCAGGGCATGCAGGACCTTCGCCATCGCCCGGCTGACCTGCTGCACGCGTGGATGGTACGAGCCGTAGTCGCCGACGAACCAGAGGACGTCGACCGGCTCCTTGTCACGCCCCAGAATCGAGACGGGCACGGTGAAATCCCGGGCCCATTCCGCGCGCTTCCGCGGAGACTCACCCATCGCATTGCCATAGCGCCGCGCGTTGCCAAGAGCGGTCTGCAGCTCCTGCGGGATGCTTCCACCGACGAGCATCTCGGTCTTAAGCGTCGACAGCAGCCCGCGCGTCAGCGGGATCTCGACGGGGCAGACTTTTGCGCACGCGAAGCACGAGACACACAGCCAGATGGTGTCGCTCTCGAGCACGCCGTGCCAATCGTCCGCGCGCAATGCCGCGATCAGCGAACGTGGCGGGAACTCCATAGCAAAGCCATAGGGGCACACACCGCTGCATGTACCACACTGCAAGCACTTGCGGATGTGTTCCCCATCAGGCGTTGCGCCGATGACTTTCTCGAGGAATTCGTATGAAGTCGCGACAGACATGGCTGGCTACCTCTGGCCCTGCGCGCACATCTCACGCCGCGCGCTGTTCTGGAGTCCACCGTGCGCTGCATCCTGCGCCGGACTTGTAGCGTTACGCCGATCGATTTCTATAGACGACATCCGCACGAACGCTCGTGCGGTCACCTCACCGACCGAAGGCCACACTTCATCTGCCGCCGCACACGCACAGCGCACATTCACAGCGCCCGAACCAGCAACCTGCCAGTTGTTACGCTGGCCGCATTACCCAGCAGCCGGAATGCCTTGTGTACTTCGCGAGATAGAGATCCAGGACGTGTGCTCTCGGAGGATCGCCGAGAAGACAAGATCGCCAGACGAGTAAAAACCTCTGCTTTTGCTCGGCGATGTCATGTCAAGTACTTAAGCAGACAGATTTGGCCCGATATGCACTTCTCTACGTCGCCAGGACCCGCAAGGCAAAGTGACTCTGTCCACTCAGGTACAGACCAGCACGCCACGGATCGACACTCGATAGTACATACGCATTCGCCCGAATTGAGAGTAATCATACCAACTCTGAAAGGCTGCGCCTAGCCCCTCACCACAAATCCTGGCCTTTTTTGCACAGCTTTGACAAGTCGCCCGTCTGGCGACCGACGAAGACAACCCAGGCGAACTACGCACACACCCCGCTCGCCCGTCGAGACGGGGCTTCCTCCTGGCCTACCCCCTCTGCCTGCGGCGTACACTCCGTAGCGAACAGGGCCCGTTGGAGGCTGCTGGCAGGCCCGTGCCCGGGCGGCTAGACTGTCGCCACAGGGATAGACTGCCCCCGGGGGAGTTGGTGAGTTTGGAGTATCAAGTTTTGGTGCGCAGGTTCTGGCATCTCGTGGACGAATTCCCACCTGGACGCGTCCCCCTACTGCTCCTGGTCCTCGCTCTCCTCTCGGGAACCGCCATTCTCGTCCGCGCTGTAATGCCAGGACAGACGAGCCTGACGGTCTGGACGTTCACCCACATCGCCAAGGAGGAGTTCGCCGAACGACTGACCGACCAGCCCGAACATGAGCGGGTCAAGATCCTCAACCTCGGCACGGCCATGTTCGATCGTCTGGCGCTCTCGCTCATGACACAGACGGAGCTGCCCGACCTGGTCGAGATCGAGCAGAGGTTTGTCGGTCGCTACCTTCGCGGGCCCGTGGAGCATATCCCCTTCGTCGATCTCACAGAGCGGCTATCGCGTGAAGGGTGGACCGAGAAGTGCATTCCGGCCCGCTTCGCGAGGTATACGGTCGGCGGGCACGTCTTCGGTATTCCACACGATGTGCACCCCATGGTGCTCGTCTACCGGCCCGACGTGCTCGCGGAGCTGGGGCGCACGCCAGACGATCTGGCCACGTGGGACGGCTTCATCGCAGCGGCAGCGGCCTTCCATCGCCCCGGCCGCATCGGCGAGACACAGTGGCGACGCGGACTGGCGCTGTCCACGGTCGAGGGGTATGACTTCCTGGCTCTGCTGTGGCAGCGGGGCGGGGACGTGTTTGATGCCGATGGCAACATCACCATCGATAGTCCACTCGCCGTCGAAACACTTGAGTTTTACTTATCATTGTTTGACTCCGAGCCGCCGGTCGCCGGACAGAAGCTCAGTAGTTGGACAGAGGACTTCGCGGCGCTCTCGCGCGGGCAGTTCCTCGCCTACCTGGCGCCTGACTGGATGTTGGCCAGCATGCAGATTGATGCCGGGGCCGTCCTGGATGGTCAGGCACAGTGTATGCCGGTGCCCGCGTGGGAACCCGGCGGCCGCCGCACGAGCACCGGGGGCGGCACGGCCATGTTCATCCCCAAGGGCTGCCCCGACGTCGATCGCGCGTGGCAACTGGCGAAGCTCCTGTATTTCGATCGCGAATCGCTGCTACGCCGATTCCGGCAGCAGAACATCATTCCACCGCTCCGAACGGTCTATGATGACCCAGCCTTTGATGAACAGATCCCGTTCTTTCAGGGACAGCGCGTGGGGCGACTGCTGACGGAACTGGCCGACGAGATCCCCCCCATCCACGGCTCACCGTACCTGTCGGAGGCCTACGAGTACCTGAACGGCATCTTTGCCGACGTGATCAAGCACCGCGTTGCGCCGCGCGCCGCGCTCCGTCAGGTGGCTGACAAGCTGTGCGCGATCATCGCGCGTGACCAGGAGGCGATCGCCAAAGCGGCGCAGCAGCAAGCGGTGGAGGGGCCATGAACCACCGACGCATGCTCCCGATCGCCGCCCCGTGGCTGTTCCTCGCGCCGTTCGCGTTGATCTTCCTTACGTTCACGGTCTATCCGCTGGTCCACTCCGTGTATCTGTCCCTGCGGCAAACCGTCGGCACGGGTGTCGATGTATTCGTCGGGGCGAACAACTTCGCGGATCTGTTGACGGATGGCTTGTTCTGGCGCTCGATGAGAAGAACCGCGTACTTCGCGGTGGGCTCACTCATCATCCAGCTTCCCGTCGCGCTGGGCCTGGCCCTGCTCGTTCACCGCAAGGGGATGACCGGACGGGCCTTCTTCAGGACCGCGTTCTTCATGCCGGTGCTGGTGGGAGCTGTCTTCATCGGCGTCGCGTTCAAACTCATCTACGGTCTTCAGGATGGCGTGTTGAACCAGATCCTGGCGCGGATCTGGATCCCCGCGATCGACTGGCTGCGCGGCGAAGACGTCGTCATGAACACCCTGATTCTCACCGGCGTCTGGATGTTCGCCGGCTTCAACATGGTCTATTTCCTCGCAGGACTGCAGGGCATTCCGACGGAGTTGTACGAGGCGGCCACTGTGGACGGGGCCAACACCTGGCAACGGTTCCGGAATGTGACCCTGCCGGGCATCTGGCCCGTCGCCGCATTCCTGATCACCGCTTCAACGATCGGCTCGTTCGGCCTGTTCGATCTGCCCTGGGTGCTGACGGAACGCGGTGGACCGGGCGAAGCCAGCAAGACCGTCATGATCTACCTTTACGAACGGGGTTTTCTCACCGGCGATCTGGGCTATGCCGCCGCGATGGGCTGGATTGTCACCATCGCTCTGCTATTGATCGCGTTGTTGCAGTTGAAGCTTTCCCGGGCGTGGTCAGACTGACGCGACGCGCGGGCTTGTGAGGTTGACTCGTGGCCATGGTTCTTCGACGGCTGCCGATCTACGGATTGCTGCTTTTCATGGCGATCTTCTCAATCGGCCCGTTCGTCTGGATGCTGTCCGGCTCCTTTAAGAAGCAATCCGAGATCACGGACTCGGGTCTCGGGACACTGATCCCGAAGCATCCTACGACGTTCAACTACCGCTTCCTGGCAGAACATGTCGACTTTGGGGGATATTTCGTCAACACAGTCTTCGTCGCCAGCATGTCCGCCCTCGTCGCAACGCTGGTGAGTGCGATGGGTGGCTACGCGCTCGCGAAGTACAGCTTCCGAGGGAAGAGAATCGTCACAGCGATCGCCCTGGGCACAATGCTGCTGCCGCCCGTCGTCCTATTGGCCCCCCTGTTCAAGCTAGTCTATGCGCTACACCTGATTGACACATTCTGGGCCCTCATTATCCCGGGAGCGGCGAGCGGGTTCGGCATACTCATCATGCGCCAATACGTGCAGTCCGTCCCCAACGATCTGATCGACGCCGGACGCATTGACGGACTCGGCGAGTTCAGGATCTTCTGGTCAGTCGTCCTGCCCCTCGTCCGACCGATTCTCAGCGCGTTGCTGATCTTCACATTCCTCGGCGCCTGGAACAACTACCTGTGGCCGATGATCGTCCTGCGCGACGAGGACAACTACCTGCTCACGGTCGCGCTGACCAATGTCGTCGCATCGATCCATCAACAGGAATACGGCGTCATTCTGGGTGGCACGTTGATCAGCATCGCGCCGATCATCTTCCTGTTCCTCGCCTTGCAGCGGGAGTTCATCAGCGGCCTGACGCTGGGGGCGGTGAAACAGTAAGGCCGGCACGCCGAGAGATCAGTCAACCGGCGACCGGCGCAGCGCCCGCCGAAGCCGGTCGAAGAACACCGGGGCTGTGACGGGTTCGATATGGGGGTCCTGCCGGCGTAGGATCGCCAGCGCATCGGCGTGCCAGCTCGGGCTCTTCAGGATCGTCCGGAACCAGTGAAACCGCAACGCCCGTCCGCGGCGCTCCCGAATGTGCCGGAGCATGCTCGCGGCCGCCTCCGAGGGGTCCGCTTCGCCGATATCCGGGCCACAGCGCAGCACGGGCATCTCACCGTGCAGATACGCTTCACTCGAGGTCTTCTGTGCAACGACACCGTTCGGGCTGAACGTCTCGTAGGCGTCGAGCACGGCATCGTTCATCGGTGCCGTGTGACCGTCGATGACGAAGCCAGTATTCGTCAGATCCCAGCGGCGATAGTGCTCGCGACAGTGCTCGGTCCACGCCTTCAAACCGCTCGTCAGCCCGGAAATCGGCCGCGGCTCGACGAGCATCGACGGATTGAGATAGCCGGCGCCGTTGTCCGCGGCGATGAAGGAGTCATTCGCGGTTCGCGTCTGCCACAGGTGCGCCATCGCCATCGGCGCTCGCTCGGCCAGCACTGGGCTGATGGCCCACGACAGGGGGACTTCCCCTCGCCGTGGGTCCTCCCACAGATCCGGCATTCGCTGGTACAACCAGGCCGCCGAATCGTAATCCCCGACATACACCATGACGTAGTCGCGGTCTTCCTCATCCGGCCCGCCGGCGCCCGAGTCACTGGCTACGAGGCCGCCCTGTGGGTAGTGATCATCGAGCGGGTAGTGCGCGAAGAACGAAGCGTTGGCCATCGCACCGTGACCGATGGCGTCGGCATCAATGAACCCGTTGTACGCGGACGCCAGCCGCACAAGCTCCCATTCGGTGTCCACCCCGCCACGCCGGCCGCCCGCTCCCGGCTCACTCGTGTACTTGAAAGCCCAGGGCGTGAACCCGCCGACATGAATGATCTGACCGCCACTGCGTGAATGCAGGGTCTGAAGAATCGCTTTGAAGGTCTCCAGGTCGCGGCCGAGCGGCTGTCGCGGGTCGTCCACGGGCTGCTCGTCACCCCAGCAACTCAGGTCACAGAAGAAAGCTCGCCGAGCCACGAAGTAGTCGTGGTTGGTCAGCGTGTGGTGATTCGCCGGCGCCGCAGTGGCGTGATAAATCCAATGGCTGTCGATGTAGTAAGCCAGGGTGCGGGGGTCGCAGTGGCCGGCGTCGAGGAGCGTGCGACGTGCCAGGTCGTACGCCGCACATTTCGCCGACCCGCCCTTGCCGATGACGATCGGCATGCCGCCCGGGCGCTGCGTCTGGGGCGCTGTACCATCGGCGATCCACCGGATGATTGGCAAACGCGGCCCGTTGGCGACGAGCCGGTCGTAGACACTGCCAGGACTATCATCCAGCCGGATCGCCACGAGGTTTTCGACCCCCGCCGCCGTCGAGGCCACGTTGCTCGTCGCTGGGATCGAGGCGTCGTACACGACCACCCCGGCGATATCGTCGCGGAACACGTTCACGAGTTGTTCGAGCGCGGCGATCGGCTGGCGGCGAGCCTGGCTCAGCCAACGCCCCGGCTGGCTCAGGTGCTCGAGCCACCAATCGTCGATATTGCGGCCGGCGTGCTCCACGAAGCGCACGTACAGCCGCGGCCCGGCTCGGTTCACGATGCCCTGAAGCGTGCTCACGACGTGGGCCTCGTCCCAAGCACGAGCCGCCTCGGCCGGACGCGACAGATCGAAACGCAACGTCGGGGTCAGGTCATAGATCCAGAGATTGATGGGAGCACTTGTCATGGACAAACGGCATCCTTCCCGGCAATCCAACGAGTTCCAGAACTGCTACCGGTCCTTGGCGTTTGGACGGCGCATTCTAGCCGGGCGCGTCCCCCGAGACAGCCGGCCGCATTGACGCCCGCAGCCGATCCAACGACGATGCCGCCCGCGGGGGAACGGAGCCGCGACCGGCCGCAGAGCCGGGTCGGAGATGGAGCATGCCGGACCTCATGTCACCTCGAGAGCGTGTCGTCGCGGCCCTGACAGGCCACACGCCGGACCGGATTCCGCGCGAGTACAGCGCCTTGCCCGGATTTCTCAGCCGTCACCCTGGGGCCTTGAAGAGGATCGAGCAGCGCTTTCCGCGGGATGTCGCCGATTGCGGCTATCGTTTGCCGGCAGACGCGGTGCAGGGAGATCCCTACGCCGTGGGCACGTACCAGGATGAATGGGGCTGTGTCTTCGAAAACGTGCACGACGGCGTCATCGGCCAGGTTAAGCACCCGATTCTCGACTCGTACGCGAAGCTGGCCAGGTTCGAGCCGCCCATGCACCTGATCGGGCGTGGCATGGAGGACGTGGACCGCACGTGCGACCACTCCGACTGTTTCACACTCAGTCCGCTGCCGGTCCAACCGTTCGAGCGCATGCAGTTTCTTCGAGGCACGGAGGCACTATTGCGGGATCTCCTGCACCAGCCGGCAGGGCTGTTCGAATTGCGGGATCTTGTCCACGAGTTCAACATGACCTGGATCGAAAGCTGGTGCGCGACGCGTGTCGACGCAATCTACATCGCCGATGACTGGGGATCCCAGAATTCGCTGTTGATCTCGCCCAAGCTCTGGCGCGAGCTTTTCAGACCGCTGTACGCCGACTACATCACGCGGGCGAGGCAGGCGGGCAAGTACGTGGTCATGCATTCCGACGGCTGGATCCTCGATATCATGGGCGACCTGATCGAATCGGGGCTCGACGCCATCAATGCGCAGGTCACGTGCATGGACATGGCGGAGTTGTCGCGTCGCTTCGCCGGACGCATCACATTCTGGGGGCAGATGGATCGGCAGCACATGCTGTGCTTCGGCACCGAGGACGACGCGCGTCGGGCTGCACGGGAGTTTCACCAGCACTTGGCCACAGCGGCCGGAAGCCGGGTCGTCGCCCAGATGTTCCTGGAGCCCAGCGCGCTGCCGGAGAATGCCGAAGCGGTGC
>Ga0272441_10002509_pt1 | contig 36853 bp, 30 predicted proteins | sample SSMProp6N_FD_193582 | JGI IMG/M metagenome (GOLD analysis project Ga0272441, IMG submission 193582) | Marine sediment archaeal communities from Little Sippewissett salt marsh, Falmouth, MA, United States - SSM-Prop-6N | ecosystem: Environmental > Aquatic > Marine > Wetlands > Sediment ...
AGCAAACTCGGATTTTTAGTACCCTGCGGCCTTACGATAGTAGGTCGGCTGCTCAAGGAAGCCCGCTGGCTCATAGTCAGAGTAGTCCAGCACGGGCCACATATTAACGTTGGGTTCCTCAAGATACCAGGCACCAACCTCCATTGGCTGACCGAACATTGCTTCCGTATAGTTATCCGGAGTAACCAACCAGTTCGGTAAAAAGACTTTATTCTCCGGAGCATCTTGGCCAAGGCAGGCCTTAGTAGCCAGCACCTGAAAACCGCAGTCAACGCCTTCCCAGGGGCTCTTTGCGGTGATGGCATCACAATAGCCATCCAGCATGGCTTTTACCGTACCGGGTATTTCATCGTAGCCAACACCAATTACATGGCCTTCCTCGCCACGAGGAAATAGACGGCCCGCGGCCCGAAGGCCCTCAACGACACCGGGGGTCATCGAACCATGCTCGTAATAGCAATTAAGTTCCGATCGCGCTGAGAATGCATCTCGCGTCTGAACTAGAGCACTATCAAGACTCCAGATATTGTCCGCAGACTCATAAACGGTAATGTTAGGATTCTGATCGACGACATCGTGGAAACCCTCGTATCGCGGAATACAGCAAGCTGCACCCTGCTGGCCCCAGAGTTCATAGATGAAAAGCTCTTCATTATTAGCTTTCTGATAGTCGTCAAAGTATTCACCAGCCAATTGACCACCTACGTAGAGGTTGTGACCAGCCCAATTGTAGTCTTGTTCCCAAATATCCTCAGATATTGCTTCCCAATCCCAGGTCATCCATGGGATGCCCTGCTGAGTGGCCCGTTCGATAAGCGGGACAATGGCAAATTGATCAATCGGGAAAGTCATAATAGCATCGACATCACCCTGCATTAGGACGTCCTCAAGAGCGGCTTGCTGAGATGGCCAGTCAAATTCATGAGTGTATTGGGTACATTCCGCACCGCTTCTTAGGGCAAGGCTCTCTCCCAAATTCATAGCGATATCTTGCCAATCATTGACCCTCACACCAGACTGAACGAAATGATACTTGGACCCATCGGGCTTGATGCCTACGCCATAAAGTACATTGGGCTGATAGTACATGCTATCGTCGTAGTTTGCATTTCCCAGATCAGGTTTGACAAATTCACCATCGGAGGGTGTCGTAGGGGTAGAAGGGGTTGACGGCGTTGATGGCGTTGATGGCGTCGCGGGGGTTGATGGGGTTGATGGGGCCGACGGCTCTGGCGCGGAAGTCTTGCATCCGGCAAACATAATAACCGCCACTGTAGCTAACAAAGCAATTAATACACTTACTTTTTTCAAACTTATTTACCTCCTAGTACATGCTGTTACATATGCGGCACAGAATATGTTACATAGGCGATGTCCCCTTTATATATTTAGATTAATGATGTCGCATTCTCCAATAATCAATGCCTACTGTGAGGGCTATAATCGCACCAGTGACCATGAGTTGGTATTCTTTTTCGAGGCCGATCAGGTTCATGCCATTCGTAATAACACCTATCATAATAACCCCGATTGCTATCCCGATTATGCTTCCCTTACCTCCGCCTAACCTAGTACCGCCGACAAGAGCAGCAGTAAGGGCATTAATCGATACGGGGCCAACTATAATTATGGCGTACTGCATATTTCTCGCTAACAACACTAGGCCGGCCAAACCAGCCAACAGACCGGATATCATATAAGTCTGGGCTCTTATTTCTCTAACATCGACTCCAGATAGCCAGGCTGATACTTCGTTACCGCCAACGCTATATACCCGATGACCAAAGGTCGTGTACTTCATTACAAAATAGGCAACGGCAACAACGGCAATAAAAAGTATCACCGGATTGGGTATGCCACCGGTTCTGCCGACAGCAAGTATCGCCAGTGGATCGGGTAGGTTACCAACATTTGAAACATTACCCATTATTCCATAACTTATTCCGGTAGCGATCATCCCGCTGGCAAGTGTAGGAATCAGCGGATCAGACCCGGTACGAGTGATAATAGTTCCGTTCATTCGGCCCCAACCCATACCAACTGCCAGGAAGACGATCACCCCGACTGCTAAAGGAACCGGATTGGTGAACCATCCTTCTGCCTGTCCTTGCATTCCCATTGAACCGGCCGTAATCATCTTTGAGGCTACTGCCCCACCGATAAGAGCGATGCCAGTACCTGACAGGTCTAGGCCGCCAGCAATCATTACGATACCGAGCCCAATTGCCGCTGCACCCGTTTGTGCGCTCTGGATTATAACGTTATAAATATTGCTGGTGCGTACCGATGCTCCTTGGGTAGCTATCGCGAAAATAATAATGAGAATTACCAGAATAAGAACCCGTATCGCTTCCTCGTGACGAAAAATTCTCTTAAACACTTCGTGCAAACCAGTAGGCTTCTTACCTAATTCTGAAACTTCTGTATTCATCGCAAATACCTAATAAATTAGTCTATTGTGTTTTCTTTCCCTAATTGAGAAACATCAACCACTTATTCTTTCGGACGTCGCATATAAGCGACAGCCACGGCTACAATGAGTATCGTGCCTTTGATGGTTAATAAAAATTCATTGGGTAGACCAAGTAGGCTCATCCCGTTACTAATAACACCAAGTATTAGAACACCAACAATCGTTCCGATAAGAGTACCGCCGCTGCCGCCGATTGTCATGCCTCCGATAAATACAGCACTGATAGTGTCGAAATGAAGGTCAGGAATACTCCTAGTAGAAACACTCATGTTCTGTGATATAAACAGGACGCTAGCCAAACCCATCAGGATGCCTAGAACAAGGTATGCCTTAAGGCGGGTCCCCTTGACGTTGATCCCCGAAAGATAGGCGTTAACTTCGTGCCCCCCAACGGCGTGCATGGAACGGCCGAATGGTGTGTAGCGGAGTATATAGTAGGACGCAACTGAAACGGCAACAAAGATACCGAAGGTTATTGGCACCGGGCCTACAATCATTCCCTGCCCGGCATAGGCCAGCCCTTCGGGCAACCCCAAAACAGCTCTGCCCCCGATAAAGCCAATGTTTGCCCCGTTGGCAACCTGCCACAAGGCTAGGCCGACGATGAGCGCTGGAATGCCGGCCTTTGTCCATAGCGCGCCTCCCCCTAGGGACCAGCCAATGGTAATGGCAAAAATCAATAGTATACCCAGCGGTATGGGGAGCTGTTCTTGAACGGCAATCCCGGCGGTTGAGATGGTCCCGCTCATCAAAACGCCTCCCACCCCCATCGCAAATAGTGACGCATCGCGTAAGGATAGGTCAATGCCGCCAACCCTCATGGCGAAAAACTGCCCTATGGTGGCAATCCCCTTAATTGATGAGGTGGCCAGGATATTCCAGGCATTCCTAGCGGTAAACGTCATCCCGCCGCTAGCCCCTGCCATTGCGCCGATCAAGACAACGAGGATCACGATTCTAGTGGCTTCCCCATGGGCGAAAACCCGCTTCCAAAAGTCACGACTGGTAAATCTATCCCGGAATGTTACTGTTTGTGATTCGCTCATAGACTTCCACCTTAAATTCAGGGTAAATATAAGTCGCCGTCCACTACCCCGTTATCTCCAAAATACCTGCTACTCGCCATCCCCTTCTTCGATACCGAGCACCATGTTCAGTAGCGCCCCTTCCGATACTTCATGTGCCATGACCTCGTTAGACACTTGGCCCTGTCGCATTATCAGGATGCGTTGGGAAATAGCCATGATTTCTCTTAAATCCGAGGAAAGGACCACGATGGCATTACCCTGCTCTGCAATCTCGCGTATTAGTTTGTATATTTCTTCGCGTGCTCCGACGTCGACGCCCTGAGTGGGTTCGTCGAGAATCAATAACTTGGATTGCGCTGCCAACCACTTGCCCAGCACCAGTTTCTGCTGGTTGCCACCGCTGAAAAACTGCGCCTGTTTGTAGGGATCGGCCGGACGGATCCGGACGGAGTCGATTACCTGCCAGACTAGTTTGCGCGCGCGCCTGCCCACAATGTAGAAGCCCCGGGTGACCTGCTTGAAGGCCAACAGCGTGGTGTGGAAGATTACCGTTTGCTCGGCGATAATTCCCTCTCGCTGGCGGTCCTCGGTCAGCATGCCAATGCCCATTTCGGTAGCCTTCTTGGGGGTCAGATATTTCAGGTTAACTGGCTTACCTTGGAAGATGTATTCCCCGGTCACTGGATTTGACTTGGGTAAAGCCCCAAAGATGGCCTTACCCAGTTCCGTTTTCCCCGCCCCTACCAGGCCGGTAATACCGACAATTTCCCCCTCCTCGACGGAAAGATTAACGTCGGAGAAAAGCCCTTTCGCCGACAGGTTGCGCAGTTCCAGTACCGTGGATCCTTGCTGCTGCTTGACCTTAGCCTCGCTAATGCTGGCCGAGATTTCTCGCCCTGTTATCTTTTCGATTAATGTGCCCGGTGTCAGGGCCTTAATCTCGGTGGTATCCACTATCTGACCGTCCCGGATCACCGTAACACGGTCTGCTAAATCAAAAATCTCCTCGAGCTTATGGCTGATAAAAATAATCGCTAATCCTTGGTTGCGCAGCAGCCGAACACGCTTGTAGAGGTGCTGAAGCTCGGCCCGTGGCAATGCCGTCGAGGGTTCGTCAAGCACCAAGACCAAAGGGTTAAATGATAGGGCCTTGGCAATCTCAACCTCTTGCTTCTCCGCCACACGCAGGCTAGATACGGTACGTTGCGGGGGGATATTTTGGGCTTCAATCAGGCTTAAATACTTTTCGGTTAGCTTAGCTGCCTCGGACCATAACACCGTACCGTATCTGGTGGGGAGACGTCCGATGAGAACGTTCTCGATAATGTTTAACGATGGTATCAGGCTAAAGGTCTGATAAACCATAGACACCCCGCCTTGGTAAGCCTCGGCTGGGCTGGTAAAATTCACCCTATTCCCCGCCACGTAATAGATTCCAGAATCAGGCTTGAGGGCCCCAATGAGGGTTTTCATCAAAACGGTCTTTCCGGCACCATTCTCCCCGATTAAGGCATGCACCTCGCCTGCATTGGCCTCGAAAGATACGTTTTTCAGAACCTGAACACCGCTAAAGGATTTGTTGATGCCTTCCATTTTTAGGATCGTTTCGCCCATTGCGTACCTTACCCTTCGCTATGAGGTCTGTTCAGAATTATCCGGTAGCCTGGAATATTTTTTATTTGGCAACCTGTCAGGTAATATGGGGCAACTTTTATTAGAATTACTTATTTACGTTGATTCTTAATCCTTTATATCAGCCAGTAATAACTTCACAATTGTTTCCGCGAATTTCTCGTCATTAATGTGGTTGGCGCATTCCATATATTTAGTGTTTTTATTGAGGTGAGATTTTAACGACTGAGCCAATGAAGAGTCGAAATTAGGGTCATAAAAGGGCTTACCGTCATTATCTAAAGCCGAGAATCCTAGTTTGGGTAAGACAAATGTAACGGGGCCTTTGGAACGGTTGAGTTTTTTAGCAATAATTTTGCCTAACTGATCGTTTTCTTCCTCGTTTGTCCTCATCAGAGTATGCATTGGACGCCACTGATAGAATTTACGGTGCGCGTATTTGTTAGGTACTGTTTCTGGTGGCCCAAAATTGACCATGTCGAGGGCTCCGGGACAAATAATCTGGGGGATTCCCATCTCTCCGGCAGACTCCAGACGATCTGTTCCAGCACTGAAACACCCGCCAACTAATTCATCGGCTAGCTCGGTAGTCGTTATGTCTAAAACACCCTTTATCGGTAATTCCTTGACCAGTTTTTCCAAGCTCCTCCCACCAGTACCTAAAGCATGAAATACCAATACTTCATACCCTGACTTTTCCAATAGCTGTTTGGCATAATTCACACATGGCGTGGTTACGCCGAAGATGGTGGTTGCGATACAGGGGCGGTCCTTGACCTCAAGGTCTATCGTCGACTTCGTCATGGCTACTATAGAAGCCGCGGCATTCATGTATATTCGTCTCGATACCAGATTAAGCCCTGACACATTGACTACCGAGGGCATCATGGTTATGTCGCTGTCGCCAACATAAGGCCTTGTATCACCAGGGGCCAATGTCGTAACCATCAATTTGGGTACGCCAATCGGTAGTGCCCTCATGGCACTGGTGCTGATAACGGTATTGTTCGAACCGCCAATAGAGATAATACTGTTGATTTTTTTATGTTCGTAGAGCTCTTTGACAATGACTGCTGAGCCCTTGCTCATAACATCGATGGTTTTCCAGAAGTCACCAGTTCTGCGCAGTTTTTCACAGCTCGTGCCACCAGCTATGGCGACTTCTTCCGCTGATATGTTAACCGGCATGGTAGGTTTACCCATAATGCCGGTATTAATAACCAATGTAGCGGCACCTAAGGCCTCGATCCAGCCCTTTAAAAACCGATAGTCGTTCTCTTTGGTGTCTATAGTTCCTATGATGGCAACGGTTTTCCTTTTCATTTTATGGTGTCACTCCTCACGGCGCTAAAAGGATTATCTGATACAAAAAAAGGAAATGCATCGTCTAAGAGGTGCATTCCCAAATATTTTATTAGCTACTAAAATTAAGAAGCGACTAACTATTTCGAGTATTTGAATGGCAAAATTATTTATTACCGAGATGGCGTTCGGTGATTGCTTACAATATTCCCCAATAGTATCATAGTTCTAAAATTGGAATATTTAGGATTTTCATGATGAAATATTCTATAATAGTCGTGAGTTATCACTAATAAGTATTACTTGATTCAGTCTTGAAGCCAGTGCGCGAGGCTATTTATGGGCAACCCAAAATACAAAATAGTAATCGCTGAAGAAAACAACTTGTTGCGTGAAGGTCTGAGGCATCTTATTAACTCTGATGATAGTCTCGAGTGCATTGAAGTAGCTGATGATTTGTCCGACGCCACGGAAAAATGTATAAGACTTTCTCCGGACATTATTATCGCCGATGCCTCCAGCAATCTCGAAGTCGCGGAGTGGATAAAAATAATACACAATAGGATGCCGCAAATCGCGATAGCAATCCTAGTTAGTGAAGGATCGTTTCAAAGCATCCTGAATCTTCTGGAGGCCGGGGCTAATGCAGTATTATCGAAAGATGATACTAACTATGATAATCTGTTCGAAGTATTCAAAGCGATTACCAAAGGCTATACGGTTATTCGTTCTGATATTATTAGTGATCTGATTCAGATGCTCCAGGAAGGCAAATATGGGTCAACGCACTCCGGTGTTGAAATACTACATTATCGTGAATTGCAAGTATTGAAACTAGCTGGGAAAGGTCTTAGCAACAAAGAAATTTCCAGCGAATTAGGCATTAGTTCTAATACAGTAGGCACTCATTTTATAAATATCTACCGTAAGCTCGGCGTGCAATCACGAACCGAAGCTGTTTTAACGGGATTGAAGCAGCAATTGTTCACGCTGGAAGAATTATCTTGAACGCCACCAAGGTAACGATAATTAATTTTGTTATCGCTACTCATTAAATATTTAGCCCATTATCGATTCAACTAACTAATTATATATTTACGAATGCATCTCTTAGACGATGCATTTCCCCTTTTCGTATCAGATAATTTTGTAGTAATTTACATCTTAAAAAGGAGAATAATAATGCGAATCAAACGGGAAGACTGCATTAAAAGATTTAAGAAATCAATCAGCGATGGGAGGCCGTTACTTGGCGTGGGGGCTGGTACTGGTATTTCCGCCAAATGTGCCGAAAAGGGCGGTGCCGACATGATTATAATCTATAACTCCGGACGCTACCGCATGGCGGGCCGGGGCTCGATGGCCGGGCTGATGCCTTACGGTGATGCTAACGCTATCGTAATGGAGATGGCTGGTGAGGTGCTACCGGTGGTAAATGACACGCCTGTCCTAGCGGGCGTCTGCGGAACGGATCCTTTCCGGCTTATGCCCGTTTTCCTGAAGCAGCTAATGGAGATGCAGTTTTCCGGGGTGCAGAACTTCCCGACAGTAGGCGTTTACGCTCAGGATACCGTAGCTCGTGAAAATTATGAGGCCACCGGTATGGGATATGATAAGGAAGTTGATATGATTGCCGCCGCCCACGGACTGGATCTGCTGACATGCCCTTATGCCTTCACCGCAGACGAGGCCAAGGAAATGGTAAAGGCCGGGGCCGATATTGTCGTAGCCCACATGGGGCTGACGACCAAGGGTACCATCGGGGCCAAAGCGGCGATGACCCTGGAGGAAGCAGCCGACAAGGTGCAGCGGATACACGATGCGGCGAAGTCGGTTAACCCTAATATAATGGTAATCTGTCACGGCGGTCCAATCTCCGAGCCGGAGGACGCCGCCTACATCTTGAAGAATACCAAAGGCATCGTCGGCTTTTTCGGGGCTTCCAGCATCGAGCGGTTGGCTGCCGAAACGGCAATTACCCAGCAGACCATTGAGTTCAAAAAGATTGGTTTTTAGGCCGCATGAAACGGGTCTAACGACAACTGTGCGAGGAGAAGCTAATGACTGAAAAGACCTTTCGGATACCTTATGGTGAGAGTAGCATCTACGGAGCGCTACCGGAACGAACCAGAATCATTAAAAATACGAACCCTCCGATACCTGCTTTACCTGAATTAGCACAGGCGGTTCGTGATGCCCTGAATAATCCCATCGCCCACGACCCGCTGTCCAAGCTGGTCAATGCCAAATCCAAGGTTACCATCGCCTTTGATGACGCTATAGGACATTTCATTGCTGAGAATAAACCGGGATTCCGGGAGGTTGCCGTCAAGGTAATCCTGGAGGAACTCGACAAGCTGGGGGTGAGTTCCCACAATATCCGCTTGGTCTGTGCCATCGGTCTTCACCGGAAGTGGACTCGAGGTGAAATGGCTGGCATATTGGGTGCGGACTTGGTGTATCGCTCAAGCCCCAGCTGGCTTTTCAACCATGACCCCGAAGATAAAGAGAACATGGTATTTCTGGGAGAGACCCACCGGCACCAGGAAGTCGAGGTGAACCGTCTGGTCACTGAGTCCGACCAGCTAATCTACGTCAGCCATCCCTTCTGCCAGTTCAACGGGGGCTGGAAGACGGTCGTGGTAGGGTTAGGCACCTGGCGGACGCAGCGGCACCATCATCGTCCCTTCCCTACTGCTGCTGGCAAGTCTTCAATCGACCCCAAGCGCTCGGCCTTCTTCAAGTTACTGAACGAGATGGGAGGAGTCATCGAAGCGGAGCTGGCTAAGAAGGGCCGCCGTGTCCTGGTAGTCGAGGGGTCGAGCAATAACCGTCTGCCTCAGGATGTAGTGCAGGTGGTTGCTGGGCATCCACCAGAAGCCCATGCTAAAGGACTGGAAATCCTCGACCGGCAGTTGGTGGTTGATGTCAATGGCCAGTGCGACGTGCTGATTGCCGGGATGGGTAACGGCCGCGACCCTTATTCCTATCTTTCCATCAGCAACCCCATAACGGTGCGTAACCTAGCGCTCTCCTATACCTACGGCCTTTTCCAGAACGTGCCACTGGTTAAGCCCGGCGGGATCATGATTGTCTGCCATCCCTGCATCCGGCAGTTTGACGCCGTCCACTATCCCTCATACATCGAGTTGTTTGAGAAAATACTACCCGATCTCAAAGACGGTAATGAGGTGTGGGACCTTTATGCTGAAGATTTTGCCCACCGGCCCGAATTCGTCCATAAATTCCGCTATAACTATGCCTTCCACGGCGCCCATTCTCTGATACTGTACGGCCAGGGCATTTATGCCCAGAAGCACCTCAGCCGGGTATTTCTGGCTGGGGCCACCGACTTTGAGGCCGCGAGAAGGGTCGGATTCGAGCCGTTTGTCTCCCTCGAAGATGCTATTGCCGAGGCGGAGAACGCGATGGGTAAGGATTGCAGTATCGACTACCTGGATATGCCGGAACTCTTTTTCCTGTCACGAGTTAATGCCGAGAAGTCATAATTAGCAAATGGAGAGGTAGGAAAACTGGGCATGAACTCGCATTGGTACATGCCGTTAACCCCACTCAGCCTGCTGGAGAGAACCGCCGGCATTATGCCCGATAAAACAGCAGTTATCGATGGCGACCGCAGTTGGACCTGGGCTGAGTTTCACACCCGAGCCAAGAAGTTAGCCAGCGCACTGCGGCAGATAGGCGTTAGGAAAGGCGATAATATCGCCTTTCTGTCGCGCAATTTTCCACCCCTGCTGGAGGCTCACTTCGGGATACCGATGGCCGGGGGTGCCATCGTCGCCATCAACTATCGACTCTCCCCGGCGGAGGTGGCCCGTATCGTCAACCTGAGTGAGGCGGAAGTACTGTTCGTCGATTCCGGAGTGGCCGAACTGGTTGACCCGTCTCAGATGCCAAAGGTCAAATACTTTATCAACGTACGTGACGGTAGCCACCGTGGGGAAACCATTCAGAAGGAACTACCGGGGCCGGATTATGAGGACTTTATCGCCAGCGCCCCTGATAATTGCACCCCTCCCGTCCTGGAGGACGAGAACGACATTATTGCCATTGACTACACCAGCGGGACGACCGGAGTGCCCAAAGGCTGCATGTACTCTCACCGGAGCACCTATTTGCACTCTCTGGCAATGATTATCGAGAACTCACTCAACGCCTACTCGGTGTATTTGTGGACGCTGCCGATGTTCCACTGTAGCGGCTGGTGCTACACTTGGGCAACCTCTGCCATCGGGGCGACCAACGTCTGCTTACCATCCCCCAAACCATCCGAAATCTGGAAATCAATCGAGGAAGACTTGGTCACTCACATGTGCGGTGCCTCGATTGTCTTTACCCGGTTGGGACAGTGGATGGATGAGAACAGGATTGAGAAATTCCCCAATCAGGTAGTCATCAGCTGCGCCGCTGCCCCACCGCCAATAACGATGGTACGGAGCATGGAACAGAAAGGGGCTGACGTCCGGCACTGCTACGGCCTAACGGAGGCTTACGGAGCTTTCACCATCTGCGAGTGGCAGCCACAGTGGGACAGTCTACCATTCGAAGACCGGGTTTCCCGGAAGATGCGTCAGGGCGTCCCTGATATTACCGCCGGTGATATTCGGGTGCTGGATGCCAATGGTAATGATGTCCCTTGGGATGGGAAGACCATCGGGGAAGTGGTTATGCGGGGCAATGCCATTATCAGGGGGTATTATAATGCCCCTGAGGAGGATAACAAGACTTTCCGCGGCGGCTGGATGTACACCGGTGATGCCGGGGTTATACATCCTGACGGCTATGTAGAATTAAAGGACCGTTTTAAAGATATCATCATTAGTGGGGGTGAAAACATCGTGGGCACCGAGGTCGAGAACTGCATCTACCAGCATCCGTCGGTGGACGAGGTGGTCTGCTACGGTAAGCCCGATGACGAATGGGGGGAGGTGGTCAAATGCCTCATATGCCCCAAGGCCGGCGCTAATTTGACCGCGGATGAAATAATCGACTTTTGCCGCCAGCGCATCGCCCATTACAAATGCCCCAAGGAAGTGGAATTTGGAGAAATCCCCCGCAGCTCAGCGGGTAAGGTGCAAAAATATTTGCTGCGCCAGCGGGAAAAACAGTAAACTGGCTAAGCGGTCGGCGCGACCAGTCTGTCAGGGAAGCATAACAAGTAGCCTTGCTTCCGAGGAGGATAGAGATGACCAAGTTCAGTGCGGCAGCCAGCGAAGAGGCTGCCATTCGCCTGACGGCCCAGTTGATGGCTGCCAGCGCTCGGACGGCCCCCAAGACCCGCGGCATTGATAACCTGACTACCCTCGTCATTGATGGTGACGACATAACAGCGCTGGCAGCGGCTATGGAAGCTAAGGCGAAAACAGAAGCGGAATCCCTAGCCGGTATTTTTGTCCGGGATGCCGCCAATGTGCGGGATTCTAAGGCGATTGTCCTCATCGGGGTCAGTCGTAAACCCAAAAAGCTCGAAAAGCCCTTCGACTGCGGGGGTTGCGGTTATGAGACTTGTGCACAGATGCTCCAGACCGGGAAGCGCTCCGGCAAGGATTTCAACGGGCCGGTCTGCACCTTTCAGGCAATCGATTTAGGGGTTGCCCTGGGTTCGGCGGTGAAGCTGGCGGCTGACCTTAACATCGATAACCGGATGATGTACACTATCGGCGCAACGGTCCGGCAGATGGGTCTGCTCGAAGCCGATATTATTGTAGGTATTCCACTGGCCGCTACCGGCAAGAATATCTATTTCGATCGCCGCTAGCACGCCGGAAATGATATTATAGGATTGGGTACTCATAGAATAAAGGATAGCGAGGCATTGGATTCCAAGGTTATATCGCTAAAGCAAGCTGTTGCCTTAATACCGGATGATGCTCATCTGGCACTGGGTGGTTTCACCGCGCAGCGTCACCCGATGGCCTTCGTTTACGAAATGATACGCCAGCGGAAAATGAATCTTCACCTTTACGGTCACTGCCCAGGGGGCGACTGGGACATCCTGATCGGGACCGGCTGCGTCCGCCACATTGAGTTCTCCTATGAGGGGGATGAAGCCTTCCAGACCATTGGGCCGATGATGCGTCGCGCCATCCAGGACAAAAAAATCGAGTGGGAGGACTACAGTAACTTCGGAATGCTGTGCCGCTTTTTCGGAGGCTCTATTGGCTTACCCTTTATGCCAACTATCACTCAGATCGGTTCTGATATTGTTAGACATGGCGGACTTAGTCAGAAAACGAGGGACCGTGATCCAAAGATAGCGGCGAAAAAGCTGCATGTGATGAATTGCCCGTTCACTAACGAACGAACCATACTTTTACCTTCGATCAATGTTGATTTCGCTGTTATTCATGCCCAGTTAGCCTCCGAGCGAGGAACAGTTAGGATTTTAGGACAGACCTACGGCGATGTCGAGTATGCCCAGTGTGCCCGTAAGGTAATTGTCACCGCCGAGCAGATCGTCAGCGAGGACTTCCTGCGCGAGGAACCGGGGTTGAACCACATTCCCCATTTCAAGGTGGATCATGTCGTTCATGTACCGCTGGGCTCTCATCCCTATGCTGTCTATAAGTGCTACGACCATGACCCGGTTCAGATTGCCGAGTACCATCGCAGTTGCCGACGGGAGGATACCTTCAGGGAGTACCTGAAACAATATGTTTATGAGGTTGCCGATTTCGACGGCTATCTGGAGAAGATACGACAGCGGGGTGGAGATAAGGAAATCATGGCGGATACCGAACTGGGTTATGCACCCAACATCAGGAGGCGTATTGAGTAAAACGCGACCGGCGGTTGACTATTCGGCGACGGAACTGATGATTGTGCTCGCGGCGCGCGAGATTCGGGATGGGGAGGTGGTTTTCGCCGGTACCGGCTTTCCCGTCTGCGCCAGCATTCTGGCGCAGAATCTGCATGCCCCAAACAGCGCCATCATCTTTGAAGCCGGCACCATCGACTCCCATCCATTGCACATGCCAATGGCCGTCGGCGACCCCCGTACAATAAGAAGGTCCTGCATCGTCACCGGGTCATTCTGCGTTTTTGGGTATCTCCAGGCAGGCTGTGTTGACGTCGGCTTCCTGAGCGGCGCGGAGGTCGATAAACATGGCAATATCAATGCCACTTGTATCGGTGACTACCACAATCCCAAAGTACGCTTTACCGGTAGTGGCGGCTCCTGCGACATCGGCTCGCTGGCCAAAAGAACGGTTATCATCGCGGCTCAAGAGAAACGCCGTTTACCGGAGAGGGTATCCTATATCACTACTCCGGGTTGGGTTGACGGGGGAAACAGCCGCCAGGAGTCCGGGCTGAAGAGGGGCGGGCCGTGCGCCATAATTACCGACAAAGCCGTTATCCGTTTCGATGCGGAAAGCAAGGCAGCCTATCTTGAATCATATCATCCTGGTATGACCCCGGATTATATTCAACAAGAGACGGGGTACAGTATCAATGTTTCGCAGGCAGTAGAAACCATCAAGCCGAACGAAAAGGAAATACAAATCCTCCGGGATATAGTGGACCCGGAAAGAATTTTTGTCCACTAATAACATTCAACACAAATTTACCCAACTTATACCTAGTTTGGTCGGAGGTATAACTATGAAGGTGCTGGGAATTCTGTGTAGCCCGCGTAAAGGTGGGAATAGCGAAATCCTGCTTCGTAAGGCCCTTTCCGGGGCACAGGAATGTGGGGCCGATACCGAGTTACTATCCCTTGCCAAGCTGGACCTGAAACTATGCGATGGTTGTCTATCATGTCGCAAGACGGGTGTTTGTCATTTAAGAGACGATATGGGGAAAGTTTATGAAGCACTTTTAGCGTCCGATGGCATTATCTGGGCGACTCCGGTATATTACGATACGGTCACGGCACAAGCTAAGCTGGTTATGGACCGCACCTATGCATTCATCGGGTCTTCGAGTTTAAAAGATAAGATTGGCGGAGTGATTTCAGTTGCTACCAGCGTGGGGCACCTCGGAGTCTGGAACGTTTTTCAGGCCTTTTTCCATGCTCACCGGATGCATCTGGCAGATTACGTTTATGGCTATAGTCGAGAAAAAGGGGCCATTGTCCGCGACCAGCACGCCATGAAAGCGTCCCACGAGCTTGGACGATTAATTGTTGCCATGCGGGAAAGCCATTTTGCATGGCCCAATGAATATGGAAGTCCACTTTACCGGACTACATCTAAGAAATACGGAATAAGTGCCTGCCCAGCCGAAGATAGATTCGGATAATTAATTGAGCTTGCAGTATCATATTTCGTATGTTGTTAATATAATCACGCCGTTTCACAAGATAAGTGTTAATCATAGCTTACTGTGTGTGAAATACCATGTAAGAGGAAAATGGGTGATATAAAGGTTTTACTAATCAGTGGAACCATAATCCCTTGTGTTGGTAATGCCAAACAGTATATTGAGGCTGACTTTTCTTGTGCAATTCTTCTTTTACCAACCTACGGATGGTGCTCCAATTGACTACCATCCCCTCTTCTCTAAGTGTATTAGTTATGGAACGATAACCACATCCATTTTTGTGAAGACGGATTATTCCGGAATAAGATGTTTAGGTATAGTTCTGGGACGGCCTGGTTTTCTAGGAGCACAATCGCACATTTCTAGCTTCATGATACATCACCTTTCCGGCTAATGTTAGCGGTAAGTATAGTTATACATCACTTGAGATGAGCTCGAAGAAGGTCTGTATATGTGGCCTGGCAATAGTCTTGCTTGTCCCACCAGCCTTCTCCCGAAATATTCTGGGGTACTGGTGGGCTGTTTTACGCTTCGGGGGTGGGGATTTTCAATTCAGTGTCGGAGCCGGTGGATTTATCTTGCTCCGCCGCGACGTCCTTTTGCCGGCGTAGCTTCCTGCCCCGCAGCTGGATAACGGCCGCCGAGATACCGGCGCCAAGAAAGGGCATCAGCGCATCGCCAACCCCGCCGCAGGTTCCTCCGCAAAAAAATGCACATAGCTCTTATTCTCCTCCGCTCATTTCAACTATAGTCCATAACCAGCAGTGAATCAATGATTCCCGAATGGCGATTACTACTATTTCGCCGAATATTAGTTGACACTATAACCGGCGAGTTTGCTATAATCAATATCAGGAGTTAGTACTGATAATGATCAGAAGGGCAACGAAACAAAGAGAAGCGATATTAAAAGTATTGAGAAATACTCGATCTCATCCAACCGCCGATCAGATATATGATGCGGTAAGAAAAGAGGTCCCCAATATTAGTAAGGGGACTGTTTACCGAAACCTTCAGGTACTGCGTGAAGATGGGGCTATCTCGGAGTTGAACCTTAACGGTACTATAAGCAGATATGAAGAGAAACAATCTAGGCACTACCACTTTCGGTGTGAGCGATGCAGACGAGTCTTTGATCTGGACGAGCCGGTGGATACGGAAATCGAAAATAGAGTAGCTGAAAGAAGTGGCTTCAAGGTTTCATCTCATCAAACGGAATTTCGTGGTTTGTGTAAAGACTGCCAACAAAGACTAAAAATGGAGAAAAAAGATGCCGAAAAAGGATGATATAAAAAAGGAACTAACCACTGTCGCCGGTAGGGGCATGACGAACCGGGACTGGTGGCCCAATCAGCTGAACCTCGATATCCTCCACCAGCATTCATCCAAGTCCAATCCAATGGGCGGGGGTTTCAATTACGCTGAAGAGTTCAAGAAGCTTGACCTGGCGGCCGTGAAGAAGGACCTCCGTGAGCTGATGACTGATTCACAGGACTGGTGGCCGGCGGACTTCGGCCACTACGGGCCTTTACTCATCCGGATGGCGTGGCACAGCGCCGGTACCTACCGCATGGGCGATGGCCGCGGGGGTGCGGGGTCTGGCAGCCAGCGCCTGGCGCCCCTCAACAGCTGGCCGGATAATGCGAACCTCGATAAGGCGCGCCGGCTGCTCTGGCCAATCAAGCAGAAATACGGCCGGAAGATTTCCTGGGCTGACCTGATGGTTCTCGCCGGCAACGTTGCCCTGGAATCGATGGGATTCAAGACCTTCGGTTTCGGCGGCGGCCGTGAGGACATCTGGGAATCGGAAAAGGATGTCTACTGGGGCTCCGAGAGTGATTGGCTTGGCGACAAGCGCTACTCCGGTGAACGGGAACTCGAAAACCCCCTCGCCGCCGTGCAGATGGGGCTGATCTATGTCAATCCGGAAGGCCCGAACGGTAATCCGGATCCGCTGGCCGCGGCTAAGGACATCCGTGAGGTCTTTGCGCGTATGGCGATGAACGATGAGGAAACAGTGGCCCTCATCGCGGGCGGCCATACGTTCGGCAAAACCCACGGCGCCGGTGATCCGTCGCTGGTGGGCCCCGAGCCTGAAGCTGCCCCCATCGAGGAACAGGGCCTTGGCTGGAAGAGCAGCTTCGGCACGGGCAAGGGCAATGACACAATTACCGGCGGTCCGGAAGTCATCTGGACTAACACACCCACGAAGTGGAGTAACAACTTCTTCCGGATACTGTTTAGTTACGAATGGGAACTAACCAAGAGCCCGGCCGGGGCATACCAGTGGCAGCCGAAGGGTGAGGCGGGCGCCGGCACAATTCCGGATCCGCACGACCCGTCAAAACGCCGCTCGCCGACCATGCTGACTACGGACCTCGCCCTGCGGGTCGACCCTATTTACGAGAAAATATCAAGGCGCTTCTACGAGAATCCGGATCAGTTGGCCGATGCCTTTGCCCGGGCGTGGTTCAAGCTGACGCACCGCGATATGGGCCCCCGCACGCGCTATCTCGGCCCGGAGGTTCCTGCCGAAGAGCTCATCTGGCAAGACCCCATCCCGGCCGTCAATCACAAGCTGATTGATGCCCAGGATATCGCCTCTCTCAAGGGCAAGCTCCTGGCCTCTGGCCTGTCGGTGTCGGAGCTGGTTTCCACCGCTTGGGCTTCGGCGGCCACCTTCCGTGGCTCCGATAAGCGCGGCGGCGCCAGTGGGGCACGCATTCGCCTGGCGCCGCAGAAGGATTGGGAAGTCAACCAGCCGGCCCGGTTGGCGAAGGTGCTCAAGGCTCTGGAGAGCATTCAGAGCGCGTTCAACAGCGCACAATACGATGGTAAGAAGGTATCACTGGCCGACCTGATCGTTCTGGGCGGGTGCGTGGCCATCGAAGCGGCGGCGAAGGAAGCCGGCCACGACGTGACAGTTCCCTTCACACCAGGACGCATGGACGCCGCGCCGGAACAAACCGATGTGGATTCATTCGCCGTGCTCGAACCGGTTGCGGATGGCTTCCGTAATTACCAAAATGCCCGATACTCCGTTTCGGCCGAGGAACTGCTCGTCGACCGGGCGCAACTGCTGACCCTGACCGCCCCCGAAATGACGGTTCTCGTCGGTGGTATGCGCGTCTTGAATGCGAATTTTAGACAGTCACCGCACGGCGTTTTTACCACGCGACCGGAGACGCTGACTAATGACTTCTTCGTTAATCTGCTCGACATGGGCACGGTCTGGAAGGCAATCTCGGAAGATAAAGATGTGTTTGAGGGTCGTGATTGCGCTACGGGCGAACTCAAGTGGACCGGCACGCGGGTTGATCTGATCTTCGGTTCAAACTCCCAGCTCCGGGCTCTGGCGGAAGTCTATGCAAGTTCGGACGCACCGCTGAAGTTTGTCCATGATTTTATAGCGGCTTGGAACAAGGTGATGAACCTTGATCGTTTTGACCTCGCCGGATCGTAGAATAAACGTTCGTGCGGGCTTCTGAAGCGCATTCTGAACGGCAAATCAGGTGGTTAGGAAGCGGGTGACGATGTCGTTGAACCTGTCGGGCTCTTCGTAGTTGGCGCAGTGGCCGGATTCGGCGAATATATGTAAGGTCGAGTTCTGCATCATCTGGCACATCTTGATACCCGACTCCGGAGTGGCTGATTTATCGTGTTGCCCCCAGACGATAAGCGTCGGGGCGTCCGTCTTGCCCAGGGCGGCGATTTCCTGTGACAGGCCGTTAAAGAAGTCTCGCTTCAGGCTGCTGATGAGGATTTCATTGGTTCCTTTTATCTCGTGAAAGCGGGTCAGCTCCCGGAAAAAATCATCGCTGATGGCGGCGCCGTTATGGACGAACATGGTCTCGAGCAGCAGCCTGCGGGATTTCTCCCGGTTCAGGACGAGCTGTTTCAGGGCATTTTGCAGGGTTACTTCATCCAGCAGTGGGGAGGGGTTGGGCAGGCCCGCCGGTGACACGAGAACAAGCTTATCTAACCTTTCCCGGTGCTGGGTACAGAACATTATGGCGATCCCCGCCCCCATGGAGTGCCCCACCAGCACGGCCTGCTGAATGTCAAGGTAATCCATGAAGGCCTCCAATTGGCGGACGTATAGCGGGTAATCCCAGTCCAGCATTTCCCGGGTGCTGTAACCGAAGCCCCAGAGGTCGATGGCATATACCCGGGAATGGCGGGCCAGTGCTGAGATGTTCTGGTTCCACATTTGGGAATCGTGGAACCAGCCATGAAGCAGGATGAGCGGCGGCCCGTCCCCCTGCTCCCGGTAGTGGGTGATGTGGCCATCGAGTTCGATGAATTTGCCGTCGGCGTATTCGGCCCGCCATAAATCTAGAGGCTGGCTGTTCCAGCGCGCTTGTTGCTTCATCTCCGTCAGGCCAGCCTCTCGGTAATCCGCCGCCAGAGTTTTGTAATCTCGTCGCTGACCCGGCCGGCGGCGTGAACTACCACCGGCTGGCCCTTAACGATGGCTTCGGTAACCACGGTGTCGAACGGTATCCGGGCGGCTACCTCAACCTTCCGGCTCCGGCAATAACCCTCGATGCGGCGGGTATTATCTTCATTGAGGTCGTATTTGTTGATGGCGACGATAGCAGGTACGTCGAAGTGACGGCATACCTCAAGTACCCTCTCTAGGTCGTGCATCCCCGAGAGTGTGGGCTCGGTAACCAGCAGCGCCAGGTTGACCCCGGACAGTGAGGAGATGACCGGGCAGCCGATTCCCGGCGGCCCGTCGCTGATGATATAATCGAGGCCGTCGCGCTCGGCGATCTGCCGGGCTTGGCGTCTGACCAGGGCCACCAACTTGCCGGAGTTCTCCTGGGCGATGCCCAGCCGGGCGTGGGCCAGCTTTCCGTAGCTGGTATCCGAGATATACCAGTGCCCCGCCAGGGTTTCTTGCATGGTGATGGCCGCTGCCGGGCATATCTGGGCGCAGAAGCCGCAGCCCTCGCAGGCGATATTATCCACCCGATAATCGGTGATGGCCGTAAAGTGGCACTGCTCCTGACAGATACCGCACTCGATACATTGCTTCCGGTCGATAAAGGCGACCTGCCCGCTCCAGAATTCATTATTTTCCTTGATGATGGGATGGAGCAACAGGTGCAGGTCGGCGGCATCGACATCGCAGTCGGCCATTACCTTGTTTTTGGCGAGCACCGCCAGCGAGCCCACCAGGCTGGTCTTGCCAGTGCCACCCTTGCCACTGAGGACGACGATCTCCTTCATCGGTCGCCTCCAATCCGGTTGAACAGGCTGCGGAATTGGTCGCGGAACTCGGGCATCCCCTCGACCAGGGAAATGCCTTGAGAGTACAGGCCCGCGATTTCGATATCCAGCGGGATTGTCATCAGTATCGGGATGTTCTCCCGTTGGCAGTATGCTTCAGTCTTGCCGTCGCCGACCCCGGCGCGGTTAAGGATTATGCCACAGGGGATATCGAGCTGGCGCACCGTCTCCACGGCCAGGACGAGATCGTTAAGGCCGAAGGGGGTCGGTTCGGTTACCAGCAGGCAGAAGTCGCTGCCCCGGATGGCCTCGACCACCGGGCAGGAGGTGCCGGGGGAGGCATCGATGATGACTATTTCGTGCTGGTCGGCCTTCTCCTTGACCTTGCGAATAATGGGGGTCGCCATTGGCTGCCCGATTGCCAACCGGCCGTGGGTGAAGCCGATGCCATTCGAATATCCCGTTTCAACGGCACCGATTGCCCGGTTCTCCTCGGTGATTGCCTTTTCCGGGCAGAGGTAACTGCAGGCGCCGCAGCCGTGACACAGTTCGGGGAAGGTAAGCACCTTGTCCTTGATGACGGCGATGGCGTGGTAGGCACAGACGGCGGCGCACTTGCCGCAGTGGCTGCATTTGGCCTCGTCCACGACGGGGACGGGGATGGATACCGTCTCGCGGTCGGTGATGGTCGGCTTGATGAAGATATGGTCGTTGGGTTCTTCGACGTCACAGTCGAGGAGCTGCACGTGGTGTTCCTCGCTCAGGGAAAGGGCCAGGCTGGTCGCCACCAGGGTCTTTCCCGTGCCTCCCTTGCCGCTGGCTACCGCAATAATCATGCTCTCCTCTTTTCGCCTCGTAGTCGGGGCGAGTTATTATCAGTTCGATTCGCCGTTATCCTCAGCGTATCATGGTCAGTTTTCGCAGCCCTTTAATCTGCCGGTAGGTGGCCCCCTGGCTGATACACCTCAAGGCCGTTTCCGTATCAACTACCCTGGTACCCGATATCGCGCTCACGCCGTAGTCGAAGAGCCGCGGCGACAGGGGGGTGGTATCCCCCAGCACCACCACGTAAGACCCGGGGCGGCACATCCGGAGCAGGCCCTCGATGGTGTGGTTGGTAAAGGCGGACCCGGTAATGCGGACCACGTCCGACTGCGGGGTGAACTCCGCGGCGGCGGTCTCACGATAGTCATCCGCCCGCGGGTTTTTCTCGATTACCCGGAGGTCACCGGCTATCTCCCGCAGCCGGGGGATGAAGGGAAAGTGCCCGACAATGGTCACCCTCTTTCCCTGCCCCTTCTCCGCAATGAGGTCGCCGGCATTTAGGTCCTTGCAGCGTGTTTCATCGATTTCGAGGAGCGAGTTGATCGCCGCCATCCCGATGGCCGCTTCCAGCAGCTTTTCCGAATAGGCCAGCTGGACAAGCTCCGTGGCGCTTCTCTCCAGCAGGCCGCCCGGCTCCGTGACCGCGGGGTTTTCCTGCCGGAGGGCGTCCCGGGGAAGCGTCGCCGCCAGGCCGCAGTTACGCGTCAGAACAGCGGTGTGAAAGACACCCTGCCGGATGTCTCTCACCTCGGCTTGCAGGTTCAGTGTTGAAATCAGGTCGTCGAGAATCTGCATCATCGCTTCTCCGGGGCTATGGTGGCGTTAATAAGGGATGTTTCATGCTGGTTAATAACGGGCATATGCTCATAATGATGATAGCACGAACAGCTTGACCGGTCAAGCTGCGGCCCGGTCGGGTGATAAAGTGATAAGAGTAAGACAGTAGGGCGAATGACGGTTTTGAAACGGGCGAAAGACTTTACCAGCCGGGACTTGACAAGGTGGCAGCGGCGTGCCATAAATGTTAGACGAAGATAACTAGAGGTAATTGTGATGTCTGAAATCGAGTCGAGCAAGCAGACCGCTAGCATGGAAGACTACCTGGAGACGATTGCCGTGCTCGAAGAAAAGGGGGAGCCGGTTACCGTAACCGCCATCAGCAAGATGCTCGGCGTCCGCAAACCGAGCGTTAACTGGGCGTTAATGAAGCTCTCCGAGGCGGGGCTGGTATTCCATGAGAAGTACAAGGGTGTCGAGCTTACCGGCGAGGGGGCCAGGGTGGCCCAGGATGTCTACCATCGCCACAAAATCCTGCGTAGATTCCTGACCGATGTCCTCGACGTTGACCCGGCGACAGCTGAGCAAGATGCCTGCCGCATGGAGCACCTCCTGAGCCCGGACAGTGTTGTCAAGCTGGAGAAGTTTATGGAATTTGTCCTTGACTGCCACCCCGGGAAACCCCGCTGGCAGGATGTCTTTCAGTCTTACCTCGATCATGGCTGCACGGACTTCGACATCAGTAAGGTTCCTGAGTAGCCGAGGAGAGGATATTTTTTTGCTCTTAAAAGTTAGATGCAACTAACTATTAACTATAAGGAGGTGTTCGTGAAGATGACACGACGGCTCAGCGAAATGAAGGTTGGGGAAACGGCTACGGTAGACCGGGTGGCCGAAAGTGGGCAGTCCTGTCGCCGGATTATGGAGATGGGGCTTATCCCGGGCACGGCGCTGGATCTCCAGCGCATCGCCCCGCTGGGAGACCCGATCTGGATCAAGCTCAAGGGTTATCAGCTTTCCCTGCGTAAAGAAGAAGCCGCTAATGTGTATGTCAGGGAAGGGTAACCCTGCTTACGAATCTAATGAATGCTGAAAGGAGGCTAAATGCAGAAGGAAATAACTATTGCCCTGGCTGGTAATCCTAACTCCGGCAAGACGACAGTGTTCAATAATTTCACCGGCGCCCACCAGCATGTTGGTAACTGGCCCGGGGTTACCGTGGAACGGAAAGAGGGTAGCTATAATTACCCCGGCTATAAGGTCAAAGTGGTTGACCTGCCCGGCGTTTACAGTCTGACCACCTTTAGCCCTGATGAAATCGTGGCGCGTAATTTCATCCTCGAGGGCAAGCCGGACGTCGTTGTCGATGTGGTTGACGCTTCCAACCTGGAGCGGAATCTCTACCTCACCGTGCAGTTGCTGGAGCTTGAGGTCAATCTCGTCCTTGCCCTCAACATGATGGACGTGGCCGCCTCACGGGGCCACCGGATCGACGTCGAACTCCTGTCCCAGGAACTGGGGGTGCGGGTCGTGCCGCTGGTGGCCAGCCGCACAGAGGGGCACGAGCTGCTCCTCAGGGAGATCGTGCACGCCTACCGGGCCGGGAGGGAATGGCCAAAGGTCAAGCTTAATTACGGCAGCGAGCTGGAGGAGCACATCAGGGAACTGGAAAGCGCCATCGCCGGCACCGAGGCCCTGGCCCAGCGGTATCCGCCGCGCTGGCTGGCCATCAAGCTCCTGGAGAATGACTCCGAAATACTTAACCGGTTGGGTATCGGAGAGGTATGCCCCCGGGTACTGGAGGAGGTGAAGGCAGCGGTATGAATATGGCAGATATCGTTCAAATCAGGGATAAGAGCCTCGACCACCTTAGGGTGGTCTTCGGCGGCAGTGCCGACACCGTCATCGCTCAGGAGCGGTACGGCTTTATCAGCGGTCTGCTCAAGGATGTCCTCAAGAAACCCAAGGAGGAGGTCGTCACCCTGTCGGACAAGGTTGACCGGGTGCTCTGCCACCGGGTCTGGGGCATCCCCATCTTTCTGGGCATCATGTACGGCATCTTCCGGTTCATCTTCGATGCCTCCGCCCCCCTTATGGACCTGATCGACGCCGGGTTCGGCAGTCTGGCGGAGCAAGCCGCAACTGTCGGGGGTTGGCAGGGCTCGCTGCTCAGCGAGGGCATTATCGGCGGCGTCGGCTCGGTGCTCATCTTCGTGCCGCCGATATTCTTCCTTTTCATCGCCATCTCCCTGCTCGAAGACTGCGGCTACATGGCCCGGGCCGCCTTCGTTATGGATAAGGCGATGCACAAGATCGGCCTGCACGGCCGGTCGTTCATCCCGATGATTCTGGGGTTCGGCTGTACTATTCCGGCGATAATGGCCTGCCGTACTATTGAGAACCGCGGCGACCGGATGGCCACCATGCTGGCGGTACCCTTCATGTCCTGCGGGGCCCGGTTGCCGATCTATGTTCTTATCGGCGGGGCGTTCTTTACTGCCCATGCCGGGCTGGTGACCTTCGGGATGTACCTGATTGGCATCGGCATCGCGATTTTCACCGCCTGGCTGCTGCGCAAGAAACTGTTCAAGGGAGAATCCGGTCACTTCGTTATGGAATTACCTCCCTACCGCGTCCCCACCTTTAAAGGGGTGGTCACCCACATGTGGGAGCGTGGCCGGCTGTTCCTGAAGCGGGCCGGTACCATTATCTTTGCGGTGGTGGTTATCGTCTGGGTGCTGGCCAGTCTGCCCTGGGGTGTCGAGTACGCCAGCCAGGCCAGTGCGCTGGGGCAGGTCGGTAATGCGGTCGCCCCGATATTCAGTCCCCTCGGCTTCGGCCAGTGGCAGGCGGCGGCCAGTCTGGTCTTCGGTTTCCTGGCCAAGGAGGTGGTCGTCGGCAGCATGGGGGCCATCTTTGCCGTTGGCGAAGGCGGTCTGGGCGGGGCTTTAACCGGCGTGCTCGGCTGGACGCCGCTGGTGGCCTTCAGCTTTATGGTCTTCAGCCTGCTCTACGTACCCTGCGTGGCCGCGGTTGGCACCATCCGTAGTGAGGCTGGGGCCAAGTGGGCCTGGTTCTCAGTGCTCTATACCTGCGCGATTGCCTGGGTGGTCTCTGCCCTGATATTTAATATCGGGAGTGTGGTTATCGGTACTTAGCTTGTTAGGCGAGTAAGTCGCATCGACCTGCAAGACAAAAGAAGAGCCCCCCGATTTCTCGGGGGGCTCTTCTTTTGTCTATTCGATTGTTACCCTCGCGGGCTCAAGTTACGGTCTGCGGGTCCTGACAATCAGGACGATGACCACAACTATCAACGCCGCGCCGATGCCGATAACGGCATAGATCCAGGTCGGGGTGATCTGCTCCGCCGGCGGAATGGTGATTTCGGACGGCGGATACTCATTCACGACTACCGGATCCTGGGGCGGTACCGGCTCTCCTATAGTGGTGAAGACGCCGGTGGCAGAAGTGGTCAGCAGGACGTCGCCCTTGAAGGCCTTGACCTGCCAGTAGTAGACCGTATCGTAGTCCAGGTCACCCGTGTAGTCGAAGGCGGTATCGCCCTGGCTCTGGCTGACCAGCGCGCCGGTCAGGTTAGCGTTGGGCGAGAGGACGAACTGATAGGAATCGGCGTGGACGACACTGGTCCAGGAGAAGCCGACGTTGCTAACAGAGACACCAGTCGCGCCCTTGTCGGGGGCGAGTAGGGAGATAGCATCGTAAGCGCCGACGGCAATGGTGAAGCTCCAGGTCTCAGACCAGGGGCTGTGGACACACTCGCAGTCGGTGTTGGCCTCTCTCACGTGCCAGGTGTAGGTGTTGCCGCATTGGATGCCGTTCTCATCGACGTAGAGACTGGGTATGGTGCCGGTAACCTCTTCGTCAACCCACTCGACAATGACATTGCCCTCTTCGTCCATGATCTGGATGTCGTAGCTGCAGGCATTGCAGATGCGCGTCCACTTCAGGGTGAACGGAGCGCCGTCGCAGCTGGCGCAGGGATCACAGTCGATGACGGTCTCGTCAGCCGGGCTCAGCAGCTCGGGGGCGTGCTTGGCAGCACAGTCCTCGTAGCTCCAGAGGCCGCCACAGCCATCGTTATCACCAGCGCCGTCCCTAACATCGTACTCGTCGGTATCAATGGCCCAGAGGATACTGTTGGTATCCATAGTAAGGCAGCCGCAAATCTTCAATGCGGTTGGTTCAGCGGTGAAGTTTTCCTTATCACCGCAATCCCAACTTGAGTTACCTCCCATGCCGCAGATGAGGTAATCCCAGTCCTCGGTGCCGCAGCAGGCAGTCTCGCAGGGATCAAGATTACGGGCCACGCCGCTATAGTAGAGCCCAGAGAAGCCAACAGCGCTGTTATTAACCCTGTCTTCGCAAGGTTGGCTGGTATCGGCAAATATTGCGTAACTGGCGGCATAGAGAGTACCCTCGCGGGCGACGACGATACCGTAGTAGGGGAAGGCCTTAGCGTTGAGGTCATCCCAGGAGCCGTCGGTAATGTCGGTGCGGTAGATGCCGCCCACGTTGGGGGCGCTGCACAGGGCCGCGTAGATGACGTTCTCGCAGACCGGGTCGCAGGCGACGTGAACCCGCTGGTATGACTGACCAGGCAGGTCGTCGGTGGTGTTCCAGGACTCGCCGCCATCATCAGACCAAGCCACGGCATCATCGCCGAAACCGCCGATGACGATAAAGCCTTGCTCGCAACAGGAGGTAATGGAATGCCCGGTATCGAGCCCGGTATCAACGGCATCGGTCCAGCGACGGCCGTACTGGGTAGACATCGAAAACTCGCCGTCAAGGTTAACGATGTAAACGGTGTTCTCACTCTCGACCGCAAAGTCCCGAATATTGATCTTAGTGTCCTGAGTTTCATTCCAGCACTGACCACAATCGCGGCTGTAGAACATCTGGTCGCTGTCCCAGATGCCGAGGTATACGGTGCCGCTCGGTGAAGTCGGATCCTGGTCGCAGCAGTCCTCCAGGGTATCACAGGGCAGCCGGAGGAGTACCCAGTCATCGCCTTCCATGCTCCAGTCGCCGTGGAAGACGCGTTCCCAGGTATCGCCGTTGTCGAAGCTGCGCCAGGCGCTGTCGCAGTTGCAGTAACCCTGCGCGCTATCGGTCCCGCAATCGTCAGCGACGCAAGGGTAGTTACCGGACATTACTCCGTGGTCTAAAATCTCTTCGCTGATCGTGGCCAAGTAAATAACGCTGCAGTCGGGACAGACGGCCACGTCAGACAGCGCATCGATGTCGGTGTCAATCAGGCCGATCTGGTTGAAGGAAATCCCGTTATCCCGGCTGACTGAAAAGGCCGATTCATCAAGTGGAGTGCCGGTGGTACCAACAAAGGGGATTAACCCTGATACTCCATCTACGAAGCCGCCGAAATACTCGTCATCCATGGTGCCGCTGGTGGTGGCGTAGGCCTTCTCGCCATCCGGGGTATACATTACCAGGGCCAGGTAGGGGCCGGAGGGGTCTTTACAGGCGCCGTCCCACTGCGGGCAGCAGAAGTCGAGCTCCTCGGTGTGCCAGACGCGGACACCGGCGCAGCAATCGGCTTCAATCGGTTGGCCCTCATCAGGGCCGTCATTGTCCCATTGGATGTACTCGCCGATCATAAGCTTGCCGGTATCGGCATCACCGTGGACGTCGATTGAGGCCAGCAGCGGGTTGCCGGAGGGGCCGCAGACTGGGCTCATATCGGCATTGTCAATGCGGAAGAGGCAACCACCGACCAACTTGGTGGTGACGTTATAAGCATTGACATAAACGAAGACGGCACGGGCATTGGAGTCGGAGCCGTCATAGTCGGCGGGGAGGGATAACCCGGCACACCGCAGGTAGGGCTGGGTCATCAGGATATCACCGTCGGCGGTAATTTCGACCGGGGCAGAGAAGCCGCCCTCGGTGTTCCAGTCGCCGTTGCTTTCCCAGATGCCGGACTGCATGTAAGGAATCTGGTCCTCAATGCAGAGACAGACGATGCTGTCGTCGAGGTCGAAGTTGGGGGAGAATTCACAGGCGATTACACCATCATTCTCCATCCAACCAGTATAGTTAGTCGGGGCGATAATATCGGAGGTATCCGCCCAGGAACCAGTGAGCCAGGTACCGGCCTTGAGGCGAAAAATACAACCATCGCCGAAATTATTTATACCGGCAACGGCAATATTATGGATGTTATCGACCTCAATGGATACGTCTAGGTCAAAAACTGTCGAGGCGCCTATCATTGTTGTGTTGGGAATGCTTGAGTTGTCAACCATGTCACCAGCGTAGGAGAAGTTGTCGCCGCCATCTTTGCTGGCCACTACTCTGACAACACCAGGACCCTGGTAACCGGCCACAGCCACCCAATCCTCGTCATCTGGTGCGACTGAAACTGCCACCAGACTCGTGAGGTTGGCTACAGGTATGGTGGGCAGGTTGGCGGCATCGGTGACATTACCAGTGATGTCGGTCCAGGTGACACCGCCGTCGTCAGACTTAACGAGGGCGAAGTCGTTTGTTGCATCTCCGACGTCAACACAGCTCTCGTCAACCTCAAGAACGGCATAGATAATATCGCCATCACCCCCGATGTCATAATCGAGGATGTCGGATCCCGGTAGGATGACCATGTCTTCCCAGCTGGGGGTGTTCTCCAGCGTCCATTCCATCTCGCCGGCAACGGCCGGGACGGCGAAAACTGCCGCCAGTGAGGCGACGACCAGACCCGCCGTCAGGCCAATTCCCAGGAATTTATTAAACCTTCCAAATCGCATTGTAGTCTCCTTCAGGTTATCAATACACCCTGCCGCCCATCGACCGGCAAGGTTCAAACTTTGATTGTTAAATCTGCAGGCTCGTGTCTGATATCCCCTGACGGGCTCTGGCGATGGCATCACCTCCTTCCCGGTTGAAGTCAGTCAGACTTTAACCAGTTTTCGTGATTATATCATCTTTGTCAAATCCGTTTAAGCATGTCACGACGGGCGCTACGGAGTGGTCGTTGCCGGCAGGTTATCGATGTCGTCAAGGGTGTTAATCTGCGGCACTACCAGGTCCAGGCCCTGCCCCGACGGGATGACCATGAGCTTGATGTCCTCGCCCAGCCGGTCGAGCAGGATATACTGCAAGACCTCGGGGGTCAGCGAGGCGGCGATGGACTCATTGGCGGCCACCTGGGCGGCGGTGACGATCTGAATATACTCAGCTTCGCCCTCGGCCTTGGCGATACGCGCGTTGGCAATGCCGACGGCCTCGGCCTGTGCCTGCTCGGCCTCCACCCGCACCCGTTCCAGCTTGTTCTTGGCTTCGAGCACTGCTTGCTGGGCGGCGACCTTGGCCTCGATGGCGGTGGTGAAGGTGTCGCTGAACTGGAAGTCGGTGATCGATACCGTCTCGGTAATGATGCCGCGTTCCAGCAGTCGGGTCGAGAGGCTGTCGGTGATGGCGTTCTTGACCTCGGCGCGCCTCAGGATGAGGTCTTCGGCGTTATACTGGGCGGTAATCTGCTTGATGGTCTCCTGAATCGCCGGGGCGGCAATCCTTTCGATATACTCCAGCCCCAGCGTCCGATAGACCTCGTCGGCAATCCCCGGGTCCAGCCGCCAGTTAAGGGCGATGGTGGTGCTGACGTCCTGGAGGTCGTTGGTTACCGCCGAGGAATCGGTCTCGTACTTCTGCGTCTGGACGGACATCTTGACGACCGATTCGATAAACGGCAGCTTGGTACGGAGTCCCTCGTCGAGGATGGTGCCGGTGACGGCACCGAAGCGGATGACCACCCCCCGGTGCCCGGCGGGGATGGTGGTCAGCGAGCCGATAACGATACTGGCGATGATGATGACAGTTCCGACGATGGTGCTGATGCGGGCCCGGGAATCCTGCGGACCCTGGCGGTGGCTACTCCGCAGGTAAAGCCCGACGCAAAGGACGATGATACCGATAACTAATAGTGCGACCATTTCAGCCTCCTTATAATCCGTTATCATTGACCGCCGCCCGGTGGGAGCCGCGGTGAAATGTTCCCGCAACCTTTGCGTGACAATAACGGGAACATAACTTCCTGCCGCTAGCTTAGCTCATTTGGAGGGGCGACTTCAATGTTGGAGCTGCTCAGGCGGCCAGTTTATTTGTCGCTGGCGTTGTGCTAGAATAGCCGCGTTTACACTACTTTCAGCGTGGCGGTAAGGTAATGGATACGGAGCTGAACAGAAAAGACGCCCCCCAATTTGACGGCGAGACCCGGCAGCTTGCCGATCTGGCCCGGTTTCCGGCGGAAAACCCCAACCCCGTGATGCGGGTCGACCGGGATGGTTTCATCCTGTATGCCAACGGCGCCTGTGCCCAGCTCGACTTTATTCCCTGCCGGTCGGGTCAGCTAGTGCCCGATTACTACCGGCGTATTATCGCCGAGATAATGGATTCCGGCAGCTACCGGGTGGTCGAGGCTAAGGGGAAAAAGCGGGTCTTTCGTCTGGACATCGTGCCGGTGGTGGAGGGGGGTTACGTCAACATCTATGGGCTTGACATAACCGAGCATAAAAAGGCAGAGGATGCCCTGCGGGAGAGCCAGCGCGACCTGAATCGCGCTCAGGCCGTGGCCCAAGTCGGCAGTTGGCGGATGGATGTCCGGCGTAACGTGCTGCTCTGGTCTGATGAGAACCACCGCATCTTCGGCATCCCCGAGGGCACCCCGATGAGCTATGAGGACTTCCTCGCCTGCGTTCACCCCGACGACCGGGCCTACGTGGACCGCAAGTGGCACGATGCCCTGCAGGGCGAGGACTATAACATCGAGCACCGCATCGTCGTCGGTGATGAGGTGCGCTGGGTGCGCGAGCGGGCCGAGCTCGAGTTCGATGATAAGGGGATGGTTCGGGGTGGCTTCGGCACCACCCAGGACATCACCGAGTACAAGCGGATGCAGCAGCAGTTGGAGTTCCATAACCGCATCCTCGAACAGGTGCACGATATCGTGATTGCCGTCGATGGCGAGCAGCGCGTAACCTACTACAACGAGGCGGCGCAGCGCACCTATCAGGTGAGTGCGGCCGATGCCCTGGGGCATCGGCTTGACGAGCTCTACCAGACCCGCTGGCTCAGACCCGAAGACGAACGGGCGGCGGCCGATGCCCTGGCCAGTAAGGGAGTCTGGGTGGGGGAGAGCATCCACGTCAAGCGTGACGGCCAGGAAATCTACGTCGAATCGGCGGTAAACATTCTCAAGGACGAAACCGGGGCTCCGATCGGCACCCTGGCGGTAATTCACGATATTACCGCCCGCAAGCAAGATGAGGCCCAGTTGGCTTTTAACGCCAAGCTGCTCGACACCATTGAAGACACGGTCATCAACACCGATGTCGGGGGTCGGATTACTTACTGGGGGCGGGGGGCGATGAACCTGCTCGGCTGGAAGCCGGAAGAAATTATCGGCCGCAATGCCAATGAGGTACTGTTCGCCGCCGAGTCACGCCAGAAGATGGCAGGAATCGGGCGGCTGCTGCTGGCTAAGCAGAGCTGGTCTGGTGAGTTGAGTGTCAGGCGCCGTGACGGTACCCTGCTGCCGCTGCTGATCCATAATTCCCCCGTTCTTGATGCCAGCGGTAATGTTATCGGCGTCATCGGGGTGGGTAAGGACATTACCGAGCGTAAGAAGGTGGAGCAGCTCAAGGATGAGTTTATCGGTCTTGTCTCTCACGAGCTGCGGACGCCGCTGACGGTGGTTCACGGGGCCATCAAAACTGCCCTTGATGAAAGGGTGCCCGAAGAGGAGAGGCGGGAGCTGTTGCGGGATGCCGCCTGGGGTACCGAATCGCTGGCCAGCATCCTGAATAACCTGCTGGAGCTATCGCGCTATCAGGCCGATCGCCTCACCCTCGATAAAAAAACGGTGAACATCAGAGAGATCGTTGCCCGGACGGTCAGGGCCCTGGGCAGCCAGTACCCCACCCGGCGGGTCTCGGTGGATATTCCGGGTCGGCTGCCGTTGCTGCTGGTTGACCCCGGCCGCCTGGAACGCATTCTTTATAATCTCATCGACAACGCCTGTAAATTCTCTGCCGAAGGCAGTGAGGTCAGGGTCTTCGCCCGCCGCGAGAAGAACGAGGTGATCGTCGGAGTGAGTGACCAGGGGGTCGGTATCTCGCCGGAAGAGCAGCAGGTCCTCTTCGAGCCGTTCAGTCGGGTAGGAGGGCAGTCCCAGACCCGGGGTATCGGCCTGGGGCTGGTGGTCTGTCGGCGTTTGGTGGAGGCCCATGGGGGCCGCATCTGGGTGGAGTCCGCCCCCGGTGAGGGGGCTACCTTCCTCTTTACCGTCCCCCTGCCAGAAATGGCCAAAGCCACCGGGCGTAGCTAGTCCGGGAGCCGCTACCGGCCCTCCAGCAGTTGCTGGATGCGCTGCACGAGGTCGTCGATATCGAACGGCTTGGTGATGAAATCGTTGGCCCCCAGCTTCAGGGCCCGTGGGCCATTCTCCGGCCGGGCGCTGAAGGCAATCACCGGTACGTCCGAGCTGGCCCGCAGCCGGCGCAGCACCTCGAAGCCGTCTATCCCTGGCATGATGATATCGAGGACGATGGCATGGGGGCATTTCCCGCCCATCATTTCCAGGGCTTCCTCGCCGCTGCTGGCGGTACTTACCTCGAACCCGCTGGTAATCAGCTTCAGGCGGATGAAGCGCACTATCCGCGGGTCGTCGTCAACCACCATTATCTGCTGGTTCGGTATCATTTTATTCGCCCCGTGCCGTTTTTATCAGATTACCCCTCACTGGCTAACCGAGGCCTTTGAGCAGTGCCTCGACCCTGGCGGGCTCAATCGGCTGCCGCACCAGGCTGCGTTGCTTGAGCGCCGGCAGGCTGTCCTCAAAACTGGGGCGCGGCTGCTCGTAGATGACGCCGATCGGGATGCGCTCGCCCCACTCCTGGGCCTTTTCCATCGCCTGCTGCCGGTTGCCGGGGTCATAGCCGCTGGCCCCCTCCAGCTTGTAGATCCGCTCCCGGTACCACCTGGCGGTATTCCGGTGGTTGAAGGTGACGCAGGGCTGCAGTATGTCGATGTGGGCCAGGCCAGGGTGCCGGATCCCCCGTTTTATTAACTGCGTGAGATGTTCGATATCTCCGGCGAAACCGCGGGCCACGAAGCTGCCCCCGGCGCTTATCGCCAGCGCCACCGGGTTCAGGGCAGGCGGTGCCCCCGTTCGCGTCGTTTGGGTGACGAAGCCTTCGTCGCTGGTGGGCGAGGCCTGGCCCTTGGTCAGCCCGTACACCTGATTATCGTGCACCAGGTAGGTAATGTCGTGGTTGCGGCGCAGTACGTGGATAAAGTGGTTACCCCCCTCGGCGTAACCGTCACCGTCGCCGCCAACGGCGATTACCGTTAGCTCCGGGTTGGCAATCTTGGCCCCGGTGGCCACCGGCAGCGCCCGGCCGTGGAGGGAGTTGAAAACGTTTCCCCGGCTGTAGTGGGGCAGCTTCCCCGCTTGCCCGATACCGGAGACCAGCAGCACCCGGTGCGGGGGGAGCTTGAGCTCGACCAGGGCGCGGTCGAGCGCTTTCAGGATGCCGAAGTTCTCACAGCCGGGGCACCAGGCCGGTTTCAGACCGGTATGATCGTCCATCGTTACCATGTCTAGCGTTCTCCCTTCTTCAGCGCGGCGATGATGCTAGCCGGGGTTAGCGGCCGACCGTCGTATCTCATGATTTGCCAGGGTATCTCCCGGCCGGTCTCCGCCCGGATCAGGCGCGCCAATTGGCCGGTGGCGTTACTTTCCACGACGCAGAGCTGTTGAGTATTGGACAGTACCTCCTCCACTGCCGGGGCCGGGAAGGGCCAGAGCTCCTGGAAATGGAGCAGGTTGAGTTTCAATTTTCCTTTCAGGGTGTCCACCGTCTCCCGCAGGGCCCCGTAGGTGCTGCCCCAGCCGACGAGAGTCAGTTCGGCCTGCGGCGGACCGTAAAGCTCCGGGGGCGAGATGTCCGCGCTCATCGCCGCCATCTTGCGCTGCCTTTTCGCCACCTGCTCGTTTCTCTCCTCGGCGCTCTCGGTGAGGTGTCCGGCGGCATCATGCTCGTCGGCGTCGGTGATCACCAGGGCCTCGCTCAGTTCCGGCAGGGCGCGCGGCGAGATGCCAGAGGAGGTAACAGCGTGCCGCTGGTAGGCTGCCGATTCCCCGGAATAGACCTCCCCCCGGTCGATGGTGATCTTTGAGAGGTCGAAATTGTCAACCGTGGCGTAGGCCGTCGCCAGGTAGTGGTCGGTGAGGATGATGACCGGGAGTTGGTATCTCTCGGACAGATTGAAAGCCTTAACCGTTAGCCAAAAGGCATCGGCGACTGTTGCCGGGGCCAGGACGGCCCGTTCGACGGTGCCGTGATGAGCGCTGATAACGAACTCAAGGTCGCCCTGCTCGGTGCGGGTGGGCAGTCCCACCGCCGGGCCGGGGCGCTGGGCGTCGACGATCACGATGGGGGTTTCGGTCAGACCGGCCAGTCCTAACCCTTCGACCATGAGGCAGAAACCGCTGCCCGAGGTCGCCGTCAGCGACCTGACTCCGGCGTAGCCCGCCCCGATGGCCATGTTGATCGCTGCAATTTCATCCTCCGGCTGCACCACTGCCAGCCCCATCTCCTCGGCCTGGGCCGCCAGGTACTCCAGGATGGAGCTGGCCGGGGTCATCGGGTAAGCGGCGACGAACTTGCAGCCGGCGGCCAGGGCCCCCAGCGACAGCGCCTCGTTACCGTTAAGCAGCCGTCGCGGCGGGCTTTTCAGGGTTTTGAGCTTGACGCTGAAATCATGCGGGAAGTGCTGCCGGGCATATTCATAGCCGGCTCGGGCCGCCTCGGTATTGGCGGCACCGGCTTTCTCCCCGAAGCGCTCTTGCAGCACCCTCTCCAGCTTCTCCAGGTCGTAGCCGGTGAGTCCCAGACAGGCTCCCAGGCCCACCGTGTTCTCCATTATCCGGATGCCCGCCATCTCCTCGGCCAGGGCCGCCATCGGGATTGGCAGCAGGTTGTTCCCCCCGTGTTTATCCTTGAGCTTGGCCTCATCGCAGATGATGACCCCGTCTTTTACTAACTCTGCTTCATGCCGGGTAATGCTCTCTTCGTTTAAGGCCAGCAATACGTTTATCTTCTCGGTAACGGCGCCGATTTCTATGTCGCTAGCCCGGATGCGGAAGAAGTTATGGCCGCCCCTCACCCGGGACTCGTAGTCTTGGTCGGCGAAGATGTGATAGCCCCCCCTTGCCAGTGCCCGGGAAAGAATGAACCCCGCTGATTGCACCCCCTGCCCGGCTTCCCCGGCAATCATGAGATTGGCTGCGATTGTCATGCTCCCTCCTCTGTAAGAATGACTAGCTTTCCCCTCTAGTGATTGATTTTAGGGCCTGGGGGATGACAAAGTTATAAAATAGGTCGCCGAAAAGTTACAAAGTTGTGAAATTTTGTAAGACAACCGATAAAATCGGCTTTGGGGAGATGGGATGGCCGGTGTGTCGTTGGCTGATTTACGGGTACAGGCAGGTCCTCGAATTCGAACTGGCCGCTGGCGTAGATGAGTCCGGCTATTCGAACTCGAAATTGCCGCTTTCGAAAAGTTTGAGGCAGACCTCGACGACCTCGGGGTCATAGAGGATACCCTTGTTCTGGGTGATCTCCTCAAGGGCCTTATCGGTGCCCCGTGATGGGCGGTAGGGACGGTGGCTGGCCATTGCCTCGACCACATCGGCCACTGCCAATACCCGGGCCTCGAGACTGATCTCGTCGGCGGTGATGCCGTGGGGGTAGCCGGAGCCGTTTATCCTTTCGTGGTGCTGGAGGACGGTCTGGGCGACGGCGCAGGGAAACTCCATCCCCTTGATGATATCGTAGCCGCCCTGAGGATGGGTCTTGATAATCTCGAATTCCTGGTCGGTGAGCTTGGCCGGTTTGCTCAGGATATCCGAGGGTACGTATATCTTGCCGATATCGTGAATCACGGCCGCCATTCGTAATTGGTCGATGCGCACCGCGTCGAGTTTCATCTCCCGGCCGATGGCCATTGCCAGTTGAGCAACGCGCTGCTGGTGACCGGCGGTGTAGGGGTCGCGCATTTCCACGATTTTGGCCATGGTGTTAATGGCGTCATTAAGGGTTTTCTGCAGGGTGCTGTAGCTCTTGGCTATTTTCTCCTCGGCCTTCTTGAGGTCGGTGATGTCTCTGAAGAAGCCCTGGGTGGCGATTACTTGGTCGCCCTTTAGTCTCGGGGTGGCGTTACCGCGTACGTAGACCATCCGGCCGTCCTTGGCCTTGAACTTGGCTTCAATCGTGCCGACGCTTTTCCCCTTCAGTATCTGTTGGAAAACTCGGCTGCAGTAGTCCATGCATTCGGGGTGGATGACATCGAAGAGGGTCATTTGTTTGAGGTCTTTGGTGCTGTAACCCAGGATGTCATGCCAGGCTTTGTTGACGAACAGATAGCGGCCCTCGTTATCGATGCTCTGGATGATTTCCTGGGTGCCCTGGATCAGGTCACGGTAGCGCCGCTCGCTTTCCTTGAGGGATTGCTCGGCCTCGATGCGGTCGGTGATGTTTCGGGCCATCCCCTGGATGGCATAGGGGGCTCCGTTACGCATCACCAATGATCCCTTGGTTTCAATATAGATGTACTTCCCATCCTTGCGGCGCAGGCGATACTGGACCAGCTCTTTCTGATAGCCGTTCTCCACGATTTCTTTAACTGAGGCCATGGCCTGCAGCAACTGCTTCTTGTTGAGTACCGATTTGAAATTAAGGTTGGGGATGTCGCTCTTTTCGTAGCCCATTGTGTTCAGGGCTGTAGCGTTGGCATCGATGAAGTTACCCTCGAAATCATTTACGTAGACCATATCGAAGGAGCGGTCGAACAGGGCCCGGTAGCGCTCGTCATACTCGTGCATCTTCTCTTCCGCCTGACGCCGCTCGGTAATGTCGTTGTAGAGGAACTGGGTATCGGTGCGGCCGTTCCAGACGACGTCCTTGCTGAAGACCTCCAGGTGTCGGACATCACCGTTAGGGCGCACGATGCTGACGGTTTACCCATCGGGGACGGGCTCACCACGCCGCCGTCGGGCCTGGCGTTCCTGATGCTCGGCGTAGCTTTCCGGGGTGTAGCGTTCGACCAGGGGGATGGTATTGAATTCCGATATATCCTGATAACCGTACATCTCCAGCAGGGCCTTGTTGGCGTAGCGTGTCTTTTCGTCACTGGAGTTAATCCGGATTCCCAGCGGTGAGTTGTCAATCGAGTTACGGAAGTTCTCCTCGGCGCGGCGTAG
>Ga0272441_10002510_pt1 | contig 36849 bp, 29 predicted proteins | sample SSMProp6N_FD_193582 | JGI IMG/M metagenome (GOLD analysis project Ga0272441, IMG submission 193582) | Marine sediment archaeal communities from Little Sippewissett salt marsh, Falmouth, MA, United States - SSM-Prop-6N | ecosystem: Environmental > Aquatic > Marine > Wetlands > Sediment ...
GCGGGATGACCTGTTTTTTCGCGTCACCCCTGATGTCCTGCGTCCATTTCGCTCTCGCGGATGTCCCCTTTTATCCTTGAAAAGGGCAGGGTGCTCTGATAGTTTCATGCTCATCGGTGCCGTGCCGCGACCGGTATGCCGGATCTGGGGATATATGACCTATGCACTATTGTGATGTTGCCCTGAGCATTGCCTCCATAGAGGTACTGACCTACTCCGTTCCCCGCGACATGGAAGGGCAGGTGGAAATCGGAAAGCGCGTCCTCGTGCCGCTGGGAAGGCGCCGGGTGACGGGCTATGTCGTGGACACCGTGGCGTCACCGGACCGGGAGGGGATCAGGGACGTCATCGAGGTCCTCGATCACGTTCCCCTCTTCAGGGCAGACGATCTGGCCTTCTACCGGTGGGTCGCGGACTACTACCTGTATCCCCTGGGGATGGCACTGAAATCCATACTCCCCGGGGGCATCGATGTCTCAAGCGATCTCTGGCTGACGCTGGCGCCGCAGGGGGAGGAGACCAATGGGGCGGATCTCTCCGACAGGGCGCGCCGTATCGTGACACTGCTCAGGGAGTATCCCGAGGGTTGCTCCATCAGGCAGGTACGGGAAGACAACACGGGCAGATATCTCCAGAGTGACATTACGAAACTCCAGGAACAGGGTGTCCTCAAGGTGGAACACCGGATCGGGAAAGCGGCGGTATCGGTCAAGCGGGAGACCGTCGTTACCGTGACCGCTGATCCTCCGCCGGACATGAAACTGACGGACAAGCAGCGCCGTGTCTTAGACCTGATCGCCCGCGAGGGGGACACACCCCTCTCGCTGCTGAGAGAGAACTTCAGCAGTGTCCATGCCGTCGTGAGGAGCCTTGCAAAAAAGGGCCTCATCGGGACAGGGGAGCGGGAGTGTTACCGGAGGCCCCCCGGGGAAGACAACCTGGGGTGCCGGCAGGGCGAGGTGACGCTGACGGCCGAGCAGCAGCGTGCACTGGATACGATCAGGGCGTCCATTGCATCGGGGACCTACGCGCCCCATCTCCTCCACGGCGTCACGGGAAGCGGCAAGACGGAGATCTACCTGCGGGCCATGGACGAGGTACTCGAGGCGGGGGGCAGTGTCCTCTATCTCGTTCCCGAGATATCCCTGACGCCGCAGCTCGTCAGCAGGATCACCGGGCGCTTTGACCTGGACATGGTGGCCATCCTCCACAGCGGCATCTCCCGGGTGTCCCGGTACGATGAGTGGCGAAGGATACAAAAGGGTGAGGCGCGGATCATCGCCGGGGCGCGGTCCGCCGTCTTTGCCCCCGTCAAGGATCTCCGGCTCATCATTGTCGATGAGGAGCATGACGGGTCATACAAGCAGGATGACCACATGACCTATCATGCCCGCGATATCGCCATCATGCGGGCCAGCATGGTGGGGGCCACGGTCCTCCTCGGGTCGGCCACGCCGTCGGTGCGCACCTATTACAATACGAAGGAACGGGGCTTCGGGTGTATCGAACTGACGAAACGGGTGGAAGAGCGGCCCATGCCTGCCGTGGAGATCATCGACATGAAGAATGAACGGGGAGCAGGGGGCCTTGTCCCCATTCTGTCGAGGCCCCTGAAAGATGCCATCGGGCAGACACTGGCCGAGGGGAAACAGATCCTCCTCTTTCTCAACCGGCGGGGGTTCAACACCTTCCTCTGCTGTGCCGACTGCGGCCATGTCCTGACCTGTGCCAACTGTTCCATTGCCCTGACGCACCACGCCGGCGAAGGCGCCTTGCGTTGCCACTACTGTGACTACCGGGTCAAGTCTCCCCCCGTCTGCCCCGCCTGCGGCGGAAGTAATGTCCGGAATTACGGGGCCGGGACGGAGCGGCTGGAGGATGAGATCACCGCCCTGTTTCCACAGGCGCGGGTACAGCGCATGGACAGCGATTCCACGTCACAGCGGGGATCTCACGGGAAAATTCTCCGGTCCTTCGACCGGGGAGAGACGGATATCCTCATCGGGACACAGATGATTACCAAGGGGCATGACTATCCCAACGTCACCCTCGTCGGCGTCGTCTCCGCCGATTCTTCACTGAACATCCCCGACTTCAGGGCATCGGAGCGGACCTTTCAGGTCCTGACGCAGGTCGCCGGCAGGAGCGGCAGGGGCGATATGCCGGGGCGGGTGATCGTGCAGACCTTCAATCCCGGCAATTATGCCATCGCGCTCGCCTGTCACTATGACTACGGGGGATTTTACGAGGCCGAGATCACCAACCGCGGGCAGCTGGGGTATCCCCCCTTCAGCCGTATGGTAAACCTCCGGATATCCAGCCCCAGCGGGGAAAAGGCGGAACAGTGTGCACGGAGACTGGGGGAGATCGCCCGTGGCGAGAGCGCCCGCTACGGGGTAGACGTCATGGGTCCGGCAGAGTCCCCCCTGGCCAAGATCAAGGGGCGGTACCGGTGGCACCTCCTGCTCAAGGGACGGCAGAGCGGCGCGGTGCGTTCCTTTGCGCGGGCCCTGCTGGAGACAACGAGGCGGTCCGATCCCGATATCAGGGTGGATGTGGACCCCGTCAATTTCATGTGACGCTATTTGCCCCACTCGGCATCGCGCAGGTCGATCCGCCTGATCTTTCCGCTCACGGTCTTCGGCAGTTCACTGACGAATTCGATCTTCCGCGGATACTTGTAGGGGGCCGTTACCCCCTTGACGTGATCCTGCAGTTCCCTGACCAGGTCGTCACCGGCACTGAAACCGGGTGCCAGGATGACGAATGCCTTGACCACCTCGCCCCGTGTTGCATCGGGACTGGAGACGACGGCCGATTCGACGACGGCAGGGTGTTCAATGAGGGCGCTTTCCACCTCGAAGGGTCCGATCCGGTATCCCGAGGTGAGGATGACGTCGTCTGAACGGCCCACAAACCAGAAATACCCGTCGGCGTCACGATATGCCCGGTCACCCGTGATGTACCATTCGCCCCGGTAGAGGGCCGCTGTCTGCTCGGGGTCCTTCCAGTATTCCTTCAGGAGTCCCAGTGGCCTCTCGGGGGAGATGCGGACGGCGATGTCCCCCTCTTCGCCGGGGGGCAGGATGTTCCCCTCCTCGTCGATGATCCTGACGTCGAAGCCGGGCGTCGGCTTTCCCATCGATCCCGGCCGGGGTTCGATGCAGGGGAAACTGCCGCAGAGGCAGACGCTCTCCGTCTGGCCGTAGCCGTCACGAATGGTGATGCCTGTCGCCTTCTCCCACGTTGCAATGATTTCGGGGTTGAGGGGTTCGCCGGCGCCGACGCAGTGCCGCAGTGTCGGGAAGGAATACCGGTCCAGGTCCTCCAGGACCAGCATGCGGTAGACCGTGGGTGCGCCGCAGAGGGTGGTGATGGGGTATCGCTGCAGGAGCTCCAGTGTCGTCCGGGGGTCGAACCGTGCCGTGTTATGGACGAATACGGCGGCCCCGCAGTACCAGGGACCGAAGAAACTGCTCCATGCCGCCTTTGCCCACCCCGTGTCGCTGATGTTCCAGTGCAGGTCCCGCGGTGTCAGGTCGAGCCAGAATTGCCCCGTCACCTGGTGACCCAGTGGGTAGGACGTATGGGTGTGGAGCGTCATCTTGGGGTGCCCCGCCGTCCCCGATGTAAAATAGAGCAGGGCCCCGTCGTCGCTCTTCGTATCGACGGTGGTAAAATCTTCTGCAGCCCCCGCCACTGCCGTCCCGTAGTCGATCCAGCCCTCCCGTGGTCCGTCCACGACGATCCTGGTCCGGAGCGTGGGGCAGTGGTCCCCGATTGCTTCCAGCTTGGGTGCATTGGCTCTGTCGGTGATAACGCAGGTGGCCCCGGCGGTATTGATGCGGTAGGCGAGATCCGTGGCGGTGAGCTGTGTCGTCCCCGGTGCGGCGATGGCCCCCATGCGGAGGCAGGCCGCGAAAATCTCCCACCATGCGGGCTGGCGTCCCAGTATGATGATGACCACGTCGCCCCGCGCGACACCCTCGCCCCGCAGGGCCGATGCCAGTCGCTGCGATGCCCTGCTGATGTCCCTGAAGGTCCTGACCGTTTCAGTGCCGCTGTCATCGACGGAGATCAGGGCCGTCTTGTCGGGATCGACGGCCCACCCGTCGATGATGTCTCTGGAAAAGTTGAAAGAGGGGGGGACATGCCATCTGAATTCCCCGTAGGTCTTGTCATAATCAGTCATGTTATGTATCTTCGTCATCTCTCGTCCTTTCTGTGCGATGATGAATATACCTAATCAGCCGATAATGATGTCCTCCAGAGACCGCTTGGGGACGTGATGCACATCGTCTTCGTCCCGCCAGTAGCGGATGTCACCGGAGGCGCCCACCACTTCGATGACGACCTCTTCAGCCGGTTTTCCCAGTGCCAGGACGAGACAGATGTCGTATATGTCGGGTATGCTGAGATCCCGGCGGAGGCCGTCTCGATTGATGGATGCGAGCATACACCCGCCGAGTCCCTCTTCGGTGGCACCGAGCATGATGTTCTGCGCCGCTATGCCGTAGTCGCATCCGAAGGAGACCGTGGTCTTCCGGTGATCGAGGATGATGATGTAAGCCGAGGGACGTTCATGCACCGCCGGTCCCCGCCAGTCCTTCAGGTAGGCGGCCCACCCCAGGTGGGGAAAGATGAGGGCGTTCCGTTTCTCGTTGCATGATATGATATATCTCAGTGACTGCTTATTGGCGGCCGATGCGCCCAGACGGGCGAGGTCTACCAGCCCTCTCAGGGTGTCGCCTTCGATCACGTGATCTCCCTGAAAGCGGCGATAACTCCGGGTGGCGGTTATCAATTCTCTGATCATGCGATGTTTCCTCCCTTCTCTTCGTAAGAGAGTATGACCGTCTCTGTCGCGGTCCCGAGACAGTCCGTTCCTTCACGGTGCCGTCGGCCGGCATCACGACAGGGATCGGAGGGCCTCCTCTACACTGCGTAACTGCTCCAGACGCCGTTCCGTCGTCCCGGTGCCTCCCCCTTCGATGGATTTTCGCAGTCGCGTCAGTTCTCCCTCTATGGCGGCGAGGGAGTGCAGCATGGTCTGATCGGTGTCGGCAGGCATCGCTTCGACGATGGTCGACTTTTGCATTGGTTCTTTGAGGTTCAGCGTCAGTGTCTCTTTCCAGGTCGGGATATGGGTCTCGAGGTGGAACTGTTCCTCGATCTTCTGGCCCAGGATCTGTGCCGACGTCGGTTCACCGTGGACGAGGAAGACACGGGGGTTCGACGGCGCAAAGTTGCCCACCCATTCGAGGAGTCCCGCCTGATCGGCATGGGCCGAGAAACCGCCGATGGTGTACACCTTTGCCTTCACTGCCACGTCTTCCCTGAAGACCTTGACGAACTTTTCCCCATCTACGATCTTCCGCCCCGTCGTACCCTGGGCCTGGAATCCCGCGATGATGATGCTGGCGCCGGGACGCCAGAGGTTGTGCTTGAGGTGGTGCTTGATCCGTCCCGCAGTACACATGCCGCTGGCGGCGATGACGATGGCCGACCCCGGCTTTTCATTGATGGCTATCGACTCTTCCGTCGACGGCGTAAAGGTCAGATTGGGCATGCCGAGGGGGTCAATCCCCTGATCAAGGATGGCCTGTGCGTCTTCGTCGTAGTATTGCTCATTTTTCCGGAAGATTTCCGTGGCCTTGATGGCCAGCGGACTGTCCAGATAGACGGGGATATCGGGGAGGAGCCCCTCTCGCGAGAATTCCGCCAGGAGATAGAGTATCTCCTGGGTCCGTTCCATGGCGAAGGCCGGGATGATGACCTTTTCGTTGTTGGACAGGGCGTACTGTATGGCCTCCAGCATCTCTGCCTTGCTCTCGGGGAAGGAACGGTGCAGGCGATTGCCGTAGGTGGATTCGACGAAGAGAAAGTCGGCGTCAATGACCTCATGGGGATCCCTGACAATGAGCTGGTCCTGTTTGCCCAGGTCGCCCGAAAAGACCAGTTTGACCTCCCGGTCCGCGTCGGTGATCCATACCTCTATCAGTGAGGATCCGAGAATGTGTCCGGCATTGCGGAGGCGGAATTTTATGCCCGATGCCAGTGTGACCACTCGATCTCTCTCAACGGGGGTGAGAAGCTGGATGCTCTTCTGTGCGTCTTCTGTGTCATAGAGCGGAGCAATTCCCTTTTTCCCCTGCCGGTGATTCTTTCTCGACTGCCATTCGGCATCCATTTCCTGTATATGTGCCGAATCGAGGAGCATGATCTGACACAACTCCACCGTGGGGGGTGAGGTCATGATCTTTCCCTGGAAGCCGTCCTTCACGAGCTTGGGAATACGCCCGCTGTGGTCGAGATGGGCATGGGTGAGGAGCAGCGCCTCGATCTCCCGGGGATCGAAGTCCCAGTCCATCCAGTTGCGCTTTTCCATCTCCCGGCTTCCCTGGAAGAGACCGCAGTCCACCAGTATCTTGTTGCCCCGTGAGTCTTCAACGAGGTAGTTTGAGCCCGTGACAGTACCGGCGGCACCCAGACAGGTAACGTGTATCATCTTCTTTTCTCCATAGTGTGTTCAGGAACGCTCTCGAGAACTGATCGTCAAAAGCGGATCGTGGCCCTCGCCCTCGGTGTCATGCGGCAGGTTATTCGAATCGCACGTCATCGAAGTTTATGTGGCCCCACCCGCCGCTGGAGGCGTCGATGAGCCGTATGCGGGCCTCCTGACCGATATAGGGCGACACATCCCAGGTCTGACGTTCCATCGTCTCCGTGCATTTGCCCGTGGCCTTGAGCACCGCCTCGCCGTTGATGACGAGTTCGGCACGTTCCGCATTGATATTGCATCCCCCCCCGATGAGGAAGGTGATGGACGGTTTTTCTATGATGAAGGGTTCGGATGTGAGCACTCCCTTGGGGCCATCGCCCTGCTCGGCCCCCGCATTACCATCGGGTGTGGGACGGTTTTCAAAGGTGCCGATCCAGTAGTTCCCCTCGTGACTGGAGGGCTGTCCCCGATGCCGGGCCGTCGGATTGTCTCCGTAGGTGGGCTGGTTATTAAAGGATGATCCCTTCTTTTCCCATCCATCCAGTGTCCCCGACTCAAAGTCCCAGGCGATACGGGTACCCGATTCGCCCCCCTCTTCAAAGGAAATACCGATGATATCGTCCCTGTTCACGGGCACCTTGATCACCTCTCCGTTCTTGAGGAAGATGGCCACATCGGCAGAGACAGGGGCACAGAGGAAGCACCATGCCAGGGCACACACAAGAGTGAGGAATGACAGTGTATTCTTCTTGAACATCGTTCGGTCCTCCTTTCGGCACTGTGGTATATCGGCGGTACGTCTCCGTACCTTTCACCGTCTTCGATTGATCTTACAGGCACCTATCTGTCTATCAGGTACGTCCTATTCTGTCAATTTCAATCGCTCTGGTATTTTCCCCCGGGATGTGCTAGCACAGAGGTAACTGCCTTCATGGAGAAAACAGTCGCACCCATGTACCGGTCCCCGTCGGAGGGACTCATCCCGTCTATCGGGGCAGGAGACATCCCATGGAACATGACGACATAAGAATTCCCTCGATTGCCCGGTGTTACCATCTCATGGCCGACATGGAGATGATGGATCACATCGTGGCGCACTCCATCCAGGTCTCCCGGGTGGCCCTGCTGATTACCGATTCCCTGAACGATGGCGGTGCGCGGCTCGATCGGGATCTGGTGCGGGTGGCGGCGCTGCTCCATGATATCACCAAGACGAGAAGCCTCAGGACGAATGAAATGCATGCCCTGACGGGTGAGGAATATCTCACTGAACAGGGCTATCCCCGTGTCGGGACCATTGTGGGTCAGCATGTGCGTCTCAAGGAGTATGATACCACGTCACGTTGCCGCGAAGAAGAGGTGGTGAACTATGCCGACAAGCGGGTGCTCCATGATGAGGTCGTATCCCTCGATGAGCGCATGCGGTATATCCTGGAGAAATACGGCGGCGAGGAAGAACGCCGCCGTCGTATCCTCTGGCTCTGGGGGAAGACGAAAGAACTGGAGGAGAAGTTTTTCAATACCATCCCCTTCTCTGCCGGGGACCTGAGCACGATGCTGAGAGACGACGACCTGTCGCGGCAGCTCATGGTCTATCATGAGACATGCAGGGAATGGCAGACCCCCTCGCCGCTTGCCTGATCCCTCAGGCGATAAAGAGATTGAGGGTGGGGAAATTGGGATCGCTGGTCAGGTTGACGCCCAGTCGCCGCAGGCCCGCTTCATCGCCCGGTGTCGGCATGTGCGTCATGTGGGCCTCACAGTTACGCAGATCACCCAGTGTCTCCATGGCCAGTGCCGCTGCCGGGTTTGTCGTCGCACTGATACTGAGGGCGGTCAGGGTCTCGTTGAGATCGAGACTGATCGTCTTCTCGTTCAGTATCTCCGTCTTGAGGGTCTTGATGGAGTCTGTAATATTCTTCGGCAGGAGCTGTATCTTGTCGGGTATCTCTGCAAGGTGTTTGATGGCGTGAAGGACCACGCTGGATGCGGCATGCATGAGGGGTGAATTGTTCCCCGTTACCACCGTGCCGTCAGGCAGTGCAATGGCGGCTCCGCAGAAGATCCCTTCATTGCCCTTGTCCCGCGCCCGGGCATCCAGGGCCGCCTGGCGGGCCGGTTCCACCACGGTCCGGTATTCCGGTTTGATATCGAAATTCCTGATAAAGAGTTCCACCCGCTGCACCGATTCCGCATCGGTAAATCCCATGACATATTCGCAGCGGTAGCGGAAGTACCGCCTGACGATCTCCTGTGTGGCCGCCTCCACCGTGACGGCATCATCGGTGATGGCACATCCCACCTTGTTGACGCCCATGTCGGTGGGAGAATGGTAAAAGGATTCTCCCCCCGTTATCGTTTCCAGTATCCTTCTCAGGACGGGGAATACCTCCACGTCGCGATTGTAGTTTACCGCCTGTCTGTCGTAGGCCTCCAGGTGGAAGGGATCGATGAGATTGAAGTCCCTGATGTCGGCAGTGGCCGCCTCGTAGGCCACGTTGACGGGGTGCTTGAGGGGGAGGTTCCACACGGGGAAGGTCTCGAACTTTGCATATCCCGATTTCATCCCCCGCTTGTAATCATGGAACAGCTGAGAGAGGCAGGTGGCGAGCTTGCCGCTTCCGGGGCCGGGGCCCGTGACGATGACCAGCGGCTTGTTCGTCTCTATGTAACTGTTGGCCCCGTATCCCTCGTCACTGACAATGGTGTCCACGTCGGTGGGATATCCCTTGGTATGACGGTGTGTATAGACCGTCACGCCCCGCCGTTCCAGCTTGTTCTTGAAGAGGGTGGCGGCGGGCTGGTCATCGAAGCGGTTGATGACGACACCGAGGACGTCTATCTCCCATTCTCTCAGCTCGTCGATGAGTTTGAGGGCATCCGAGTCATAGGTGATGCCGAAATCGGCCCTGATCTTCTTGCGCTCGATATCTCCGGCATAGATGCACAGCAGTATGTCGGCCTTGTCCTTCAGCTGCTGCAGGAGTCTCATCTTGACGTTGGGGTCATATCCGGGGAGTACCCGGGCGGCGTGATAGTCATAGAGAAGCTTGCCGCCGAATTCGAGGTAGAGCTTGTTGTTGAATCGTTCCACCCGTTTCAGTATGGATGCCGTCTGTTCCCTGAGATACTTTTCGTTGTCAAACCCGATTGCTGCAGTCATAGTTCCTCTGTTGTTCTCGTGTGAAGTGATAGGGGAATATCGCAGCGGGAGGTGTCGTGACCGCTCTCACTGCGTCGCCCCTTTTTATACCAGATTCCGCTGTATGAGTAAATCATCATTGATGCCGCCTGTCACCGGTGCCTGTGAAATAAGGCACAGTCGCCTGCCGGGAGATGTGGCGGCGTTATGGAGATTGCCAAAAAGGATTTTTTTGGATATATGTTAGATCACTAACTAGTGGGAAGGGAGTCGAAGCATGCTACAGGATGGTGAGAAGGGGGTTATTCTTCAGAGAGACAAAAAGACCTACGCCGTGGCGCCGCATATCCCCTGCGGTGTCATCAGTCCGGATACACTGCGCAAGATTGCAGACGTTGCAGAAAAATACAATGCCGCCGCGCTGAAGCTGACCAGTGCCACGCGGATCGCCATTGTGGGACTGCAGGAAGAAGATATAGAGAAGGTATGGAACGATCTCGGCATGGATAAGGGGGCGGCCACAGGGCTCTGTGTCCGCAGCGTCAAGGCCTGTCCGGGGACTGACTTCTGCAGGCGGGGGGTACAGGACAGTCTCGGTGTGGGCCTGAAGCTTGATGCAAAATATCACGGTCTCGAACTGCCGTCAAAATTCAAGATCGGTGTCAGCGGCTGTGCCAACCAGTGCGCCGAGACCTGTATCAAGGAGATCGGCCTGGTCGGTATGCCCAAGGGATGGAAGGTGCTCGTCGGGGGCAATGGGGGGTCCCGGCCGCGACTGGCACAGGAGATTGCCAGCGACCTGTCGACGGATGAGATGTATGGACTTGTTGACCGGATCATTGAAGCGTATAAGAAACATGCACGACGGGGCCAGCGACTGGGGGCCATGATAGAAAAAATGGGTCTTGATGAGTTCAAGGCGATGGTTTTCGCCGCAGAAGACCCGGATATCACGTGATGGGTTGAGTGGATTGGTGCCATGTATGATGTCATAGTTGTCGGTGGCGGTCCTGCGGGGTCTGCAGCGGCGAAGATGGCAGGGGCGTCGGGATTGGAGGTCCTGCTGCTTGACAAGGAGAAATACCCGAGAGACAAACTGTGCGGCGGAGCCCTCTCCAGGCGGGCCCTGTCCTGTCTCGGCCGCGACATACCGGATCCCCTGAGGGAAAAGGAAATATTCGGGATGCGGGTCTGCTATGCCCGTCGTTCCATCGAACACAACAAGGGGTGGCGGATTGCCACCATGGTGACGCGGTATCATTTCGACGACTGGCTCCTTGCACAGGCGCGCGAGACGGGGGCCGTCGTCAGGACCGGTGAACGGGTGATCGACTGCAGGGAAGCCGCTGATCATGTGGAGGTCATCACTGCCGGTACGACCTACCGGGCACGATTTGTCATCATTGCCGAGGGTGCGCAGGGGCGACTGAGGGACCGAGTCAGGCGACGGGACCGGAAGTGGGAATATGGTATCTCCATGGTCGCCGCCGTTGCGGCCGATAACGAGGCCATCGATGCCCGGCTGCCCGGACTCATCGAGATGCATCCCGGTGTTGTCCACATGGGATATGGCTGGGTATTTCCCCACGACGGCTATTACTCGGTGGGTGTCTGGGGGCCCGTGGCCTATGTGAGCGAACCGCGCAGGGTGATGCAGGATTTCCTCCGTGACAACGGGTTCACCGGGGACTATGACCTGCGGGGTCATGTGGCGGCCATGGGGGGCATCAGACGGTCCGTTGTGACGTCACGCATGGTCCTCGCGGGCGATGCCGCCGGCTTTGTCGACCCCTTTTCCGGAGAGGGGATCGCCTTCGCCATCAGGTCGGGACAGATAGCGGCGGAGGTGATTGCCGACATGGTGCTGCGGCAGTGTCATGCAGCCCATACGCGTGAGTATGAGCGGCGGTGCCACCGGGAATTCGGCCGGGATTTTCACTACGCCCTCCTGGCATCACGGATCATGAACCGGTTCCCCCGGATATTTTTCAGTGTCCTGACACGGAGCAGTGAGGCCATGGATCAGTTTCTGGAGATACCCAACCTGAAGCGGCAGTACCTGAGCTATCTCGGCTGGGTCATTTCGAGGGTGCCGAGGTTGATTATTCGCTGATATATGACCGGTTGTGCCGTGGCGACAGGAGACAGGTGAGCGTTACTGCAGAAGGGAGATGAGAATGGATGCACTGCGTGCACGGGTGCTTGGACAGATCGATGAGGGGGCATGTGTTGCCCTGATAAAAAAACTGGTACCTGCCGGTCAGCCGGCGGCGGAAAATCCCGCAGATCCCGACATGCCGTCGGGACGGGAAGAGGCCTTCGCCCTGACGGTGGCCGACGAGTTGCGGCACATGGGACTGTCGGTCCGCATGACGGAGACCGTCATCGGCCGGCCCAATGTCATGGCCCGACTGGCGGGCTCGACGGGGAGTCCCCGTCTGATACTGAACGATCACCTCGATACCTATCCCGCCGGGGACCCGGCGGAATGGGATAGAACGAATTTCGACCCCTATAACCCGACCGTCATTGACAGGGCTATATACGGGCGGGGCACATCGGACACGCGGGGGAATATGGCCTGCCAGCTGACGGCGGTGAAGGCCATCCTGAAGGCCGGTGTGAAGCTGGAGGGGGACCTGCAGTTCGTCTACACCATCGATGAAGAGCGGAACGGGTATTCGGGGGCGAGATATCTGACAAAGGAGGGGCTCGTAGAGGGAGATTACTGCATCGTCTCGGAACCGACGAGCTGGACGACCCCTGATGACTGGGGCATCGACATAGCCGTTGCCCATGCCGGTCACTGTCTCCTGGAGGTCGAGACAGGGGGCACCAAGGCCCATATCTGGAGACCCGAAACGGGGATAAACGCGATCAATCACATGGTCACGCTGCTGCAACGGCTGGAGGGGCTGGAACTCACCCACGGGAAGCCGCAGTTGTACGGGAGCACCAGACCGGGACTCTGTGTCGTGAAGGTCGCCGGAGGGAGACCCGGAGAAACGGGCTTTACGCCCAATCGATGCATCGCCCGGCTCGTTGCCGTGGGCCTCGTTCCCGGCATGACCCCCCGGGGTATCATTGACGATATCCGGGCCGTCATCGAGGGAGTACAGTCGGAAGACCCCACCTTTGAAGCTGAGGTCCGGCAGTTGCCGGGCTATACCTTTATCCCCGGTACGGAGGAGATCCCGGAAGAGGCACCCCCTGTCCGGGCCATTGCAGGGGCCTATCGGGAAATCACCGGCAAGGAGCCCCGGTACTACCGCAAGAACGGTTACTGCGACACGATACAGTTCAATCTGCAGGGTATCCCGGCCATCACCTTCGGGCCCGGTGAAGACGCATGGTCACCCGTCAATGAATATATCAATATCGATAAGGTGCTGGTTGCCACACAGGTGTACGCCTGTGCCATCATGGACCTGCTCGGTGTCGCCGGGGAGTGACTGGCCCCGGAGTGTCAGTGCTGCATCAGGGAGGCCGCCGGAATGGCGCCCTCCCGCAGGACGACGGGCGGATCACGGGTGATGTCGAGGATCGTCGATCCCGGTCCCCCGGGGGTTGTCCCGCCGTCGATGAGGGCATCGATCTCGTCTCCCAGTACCTCCAGGACCCTTTCGGGGGAGGCCATGCCCCCTTCACCCGACAGATTGGCGCTTGTGGCGGTAATGGCGCCGCCGATCCCGTGGGCCAGCGACCGGGCGATGGCGTGACTGGAGAGGCGGATGCCGATCGTGCCGGTCCCCGCCGTCAGGCGTGGCGACAGGTTTTCCGCGGCGTGAAAGATAAGCGTCAGCGGTCCCGGCCAGAATCTGTCCATGAGCCCGACGGCCCGCCCCGGTATCTCACTGACAAGGGGAGGCAGTGACTCCCTGTCACCGATGATGAGGGGAATGGGGTTGTGGAACTCCCTTCCCTTGATGGCAAATATGCGTTCGATGGCCCCTTCGTTGCCGGCATCGGCGGCGAGGCCGTAGAGGGTCTCCGTGGGGTAGGCGATGACACCGCCTGCCCGCAGTATGTCCACTGCCTCATCGATGACGGCCCCATCGGGGGTGACCGGGTCAGTGACGAGGATCTCTGCCATGGACGCCTAGAGCCTTTCCTGGAGCTTCCGGTGTCTCTCCTCCACGCCGTCGGCGAGACCCGTGATATAGGCATCGAGTCGCGACCGGAGGGTGTCGTCTTCCAGTGCCAGGATCCTCACTGCCATGAGGGCGGCATTCTTCGCCCCCGCCTTACCGATTGCCATGGCTGCCACGGGTATGCCGCCGGGCATCTGCACCGTGGAGAAGAGTGCATCCGTGCCCGACAGGGGCGAGGCATCGATGGGTACGCCCAGCACGGGGAGGGGCGTCAGCGAGGCGATGACGCCGGCCAGGTGTGCCGCCATGCCGGCACCGACGATGATGATCCTGATTCCCCGTCGGGCGGCGCCTTCTGCAAAGGACGTGGTCCGTGCCGGCGACCGGTGGGCCGAGGTGAGCACGACTTCATGGGGTACATCGAATTCCCTGAGGAGGGTGACTGCCTCTTCCATAATGGGAAAATCGGAATCACTCCCCATGACAATGCTGACAATGGGACTGCTTTCCTTATTCATCGATAGACTCCTCTTTTAGTGCTTGAAGTGCCGTTTCCCTGTGAAGATCATGGCGATACCATGCTCGTCGGCCGCCTCGATGGACTCGGCGTCTCGGATCGATCCCCCGGGCTGAATGATGGCCGTGACGCCTGCCTTGGCCGCCATATCGACATTGTCCCTGAAGGGGAAGAAGGCGTCCGAGGCGAGGACGGTTCCTGTCGTGGGGAGCTGTGCCTTCATCTGTGCTATCCTGACGGAATCGACACGGCTCATCTGCCCGGCGCCGACGCCCACCAGCTGGTCCTTCGCGGCCAGGACGATGGCATTGGACTTGACCCCCTTGACGATATTCCAGGCAAACTGGAGGGCCTGGTACTCATCCTCCGTGGGGGGTCTCTTGGTCATGACTTCCGCCGTGCGGACGTCATCGACACCGATGTCCCGTCCCTGGACGAGGAGGCCACCCGCCACGCGCCGGAAGTCGAGGTCGCTGTCTCCCACGTTCCGGCCCGCCGCTATTTCCAGGACCCGCAGGTTCTTTTTCGCGGCCAGTATCTCCCGTGCCTCTTCATCGAAGGCGGGGGCGATGATGACCTCCAGAAAGGTCTTGGTCATCTCTTCCGCCGTTTCCCCGTCCACGGGGCGGTTGAAACTGACGATGCCGCCGAAGGCGGACAGGGGGTCCGTGGCCATGGCCTTGACATAGGCCTCCTTGACGCCGCTCGCCGATGTGGCCGCGCCGCATGGGTTTGCGTGTTTCATGACGATGACGGCCGGTTCCGTGAAGTCCGAGACCATGGACCAGGCGGCGTCGCTGTCCATGATATTGTTGTAGGAGAGTTCCTTGCCCTGGAGCTGCCGGGCATTGGGTATGGCCGACAGCGTCCGGTCGCTCTCGCGGTAGAAGACGGCCTTCTGATGGGGATTCTCGCCATATCTCAGCTCCTGCGCCTTGGCAAACTGCATCGTCAGCGTGGCGGGAAAATCACCCTGCCCACCGCCGGGGGCGATGGCCCCCAGATAATTGGATATGGCCCCGTCGTAGCGTGCCGTCAGCTGAAAGGTCTTTGTTGCCAGGGCAAAATTGGTTGCTTCCGATATCCTGCCGCCCCGTTCCTTCATCTCGTCTATGATCAGGGGATAGTCTGCAGGGTCCGTGACGACACTGACGAAGCGGTGATTCTTGGCCGCCGCCCGGAGCATCGTCGGCCCGCCGATATCGATGTTTTCGATGGCCTCTTCCAGCGTGCACCCTTCCTTCGCCACGGTGTCTTCGAAGCGGTAGAGGTTGATGACCACCATGTCGATTGCCTCGATGTCATGCTCTCTCGCCGCCTGCATGTGGTCCTCACTGTCGCGCAGTGCCAGGAGGCCGCCGTGGATCTTGGGATGGAGGGTCTTGAGCCGTCCGTCCATCATCTCCGGGAACCCCGTGTAGTCCGATACATCGGTCACGGCGAGACCGCTGTCTCGGAGTCGGGCCGCCGTCCCCCCCGTGGAGAGGATCTCCACGCCGAATGCCGCCAGTTCCCGGGCGAATTCGACGATGCCGCTCTTGTCGGTGACGCTGATTAATACTCGTGTTATCTGGTTTTCTGTACTCATGATCTATCCCCTTATGGTGTCCATGTGTTCGATTCGTTTCTTTATCAGTTCCTCTGTCCCTATATCGGGCCGGTGATCGACGGGACCCTGAATGGCCGCGATGGCCCCTTCGGCCTTTTGTTCGGCTTCGTCCAGTGTGTCTGCGATGCCGACGATGCCGATGGCCCGTGACGTGGTCATGTAGAGGCCGTCTTCCCGCCTGTCGACGGAGGAATAGTAGAGGTTCACATCTTCGGCACGGTCGACGGCTATCGGGGCCGACGTCGACTGTGCATCGGGATGGTCCGCAGGGAGGCCGTAGCCCCGGGGGACGACGTATTTGCATACGGTGGCCTTGTGCTCATATTCCATGGTCAGGTCCTGCAGTGTGCCGTCGATGACGGCCCGGCAGACATCGACGAAGTCGGTTGTCAGGAGGGGGAGCGTGTTCATCGCCTCGGGGTCTCCGAACCGGGCATTGTACTCGAGGAGTTTGACACCGTCTCTCGTGATAATGAAGCCGCCGTACATGACCCCCTTGTAGGCCTCCCCCGTCTCACGACGGATTGCACGGGCCACCTGCCGGGTGATGTCGAGACCGGCCTCGACGTCACGGGCGGTCATAAAGGGGAGGAGGTGGTCTGCCATGGAATAGGACCCCATGCCGCCCGTGTTGGGTCCCGTATCTCCCGCGAAGCGTCTCTTGTGGTCCTGCACGGGTGGTGTGGCCACCACCGTCTCTCCGTCGCAGAGACACTGGAGAGAAAACTCCTCACCGTCGAATTTTTCTTCCACGATGACCGATTCGTGTTCCTCGAGGATGTCACGGCATTTTTCCAGGGCCTCTTCGCTGGTCTGGAAATGGTCTCCCTGTACCATGACCCCCTTCCCCCCCGTGAGTCCGTCCGGTTTCAGGACGACGCCATCCACCTGGTCGAGGAATTCCGGAATGCCCTCCAGGGAAGAAAAGACCCTGAAGCGTGCGTTTCCCGGGATGCCGTATTTTTCAAGGAGATTCCTGGTAAACATCTTCGATGTCTCCAGCCGGGCGCAGGATTTCGTGGGTCCCACGGATGGAATGCCCTCAGTCATCAGTGCATCGACGACGCCGTTATTCAGGGGGTCTTCGGGGCCGATGATGGCAAAATCTATGGTGTGTTCCGCCGCAAAACCGCTGATGCCGTCCAGGTCGCCGTAGCTTCCCAGCATGACCTTTTCAGAGAGTGCGGCGATACCGGGATTGTTTGACTTCATGTAGGAAAAGAGACTGACCTCGTGCCGTGAACGTTTGACCGTTTCGGCAATGACGTGCTCGCGGGCACCGTTTCCCAGTAATAGTATGTTATACATGCAATGCCTCCGACGATGGGTTCGCTGAGAGATAGTCTCCTTTCACCCTGTGTTTATCCATGCCAGGCGTGACCCCCTCAGCGGTCAGGGTTACTCGCTGTCACCGCGGGGGACATCTCTCATATGCCGGCCCCCGGCGGCCGGGATGCCTGCAGCATGCGCCTTCCATCAGGCAGTGGGCCGATTGTCACGAGACAGCCGGATATTTCCCCCGTACCCTGTTGCGGGGAGTGCACAATTCATGCGGAGAAGCCCTGGAACGGATGTACCAGATATATCGAAAAAGGCGATATAGGTCAATCTTCTTTGATCGTGACGGGTGAAAAGTCACGGAAAACGGGGTAGAGACGGGACAGAACATATCCCGGTGTGAACATGGAGACATCGGATGACCGCAGGCGCACCACATGGCCTGCCGGCCTGTCAGACAGGGAGGGGTGTGGCGTCTGCCGGGGGGATGTGCTGGCTGTCCGTTACAATGCAGAGATTCCCATCATGGGGATTGAAACCTGCTTGCAGAATCGCCGCGGATATGCTAGCCGCGTAAGAAAGAGGAAGGGGGAACTACCACCGATGAATGACGTGATACGTACCATGATGGCACATCGTTCCATCAGAAAATTTCAGGACCGGCCCGTCATGGAGGAGACCGTTGGCGACACAGTGGCTGCTGCCCAGTGTGCATCCACCTCTAATTTTGTGCAGGCCTACACGATTATCAGGGTCACCGATCAAGAGAAGCGGAGGGTACTGGCGGAGCTTGCCGGCAACCAGACATGGGTGGAAGAGTGTCCGCTCTTCCTTGTCTTTTGTGCCGATCTGAACCGTCTCGACAGGGCCTGTACGAAACTGGGGAAGGAGATGGTGCGGGGATATACGGAACAATTTATCGTTGCCACCGTCGATGCGGCATTAATCGCCCAGAACACCATGCTTGCTGCCGAATCGATGGGCCTGGGCGGGGTCTATATCGGAGGCATCCGGAACGATCCCCAGACGGTATGTGACTTGTTACATATTCCCGATGGGGTATATCCTGTCTTCGGTATGTGTCTGGGGTATCCCGACCATGATCCGGAGGTAAAACCGAGATTGCCGCTGGGAGTAGTCCTCAAGGAGGACGGGTACACCGGTGACGGCGACGAAGCACTGATCGGTATCTATGATGATGTGACCAGTGACTATTATAAAAGGAGAACTTCCAATAAAAAGGACGACAGCTGGTCCCAGCAGGTGTCTGAACTGGTGAGCCGGGTTTCGCGTCCCCATATGAGGGCATTTCTACGGGGTAAGGGCTTTGCAATGAAGTAACCGATGAAGACATGGCGCCATGACACATACTGTCTTACAGACGAGACCCTGTGCGGCATAGTGCCATACCGATCGCTGCATGTAATCTGTTGTGTGATCATGGCTCAGTGATCTTCGGCTCGGTTCAATCCGGGCATGGCAATATAAATAACTTTCGTCGTCATCAATAAAAAAGGCGCAAGAGAAACAGGAACTATTCCTGTCTGTCTTGCGCCCGTGGTATTCGACGACAATACAGGTAAGGGGTGTCATTCCCGCGGAAGCGGGAATCCGGCATTAGACTGGCTGCCGGATCACGTCCGGCATAACAGTTGATATGTTACATTGCCGGAGTACTCATACCGCCGCACTGTATTATCCGGTGTCTTCTAGTTGTGCCAATGACCTGGCTATTTCCTGATCACCAGGATTTTTCTTTAGCCAGGAAGAATAGATGGTCCGTGCATCTGCAATTTTTCCCAGTGACTGAAACACTTCACCGCAATTCACAATCGTATCACGATCATTCGGGTCGATTTCGACGGCCCGTGCAAAGTGGTCGACAGCTTGTTTGAGATCTCCCGTCTGCCAGTACAACACACCCAGATTATTGTGTGGTGTGGCAAATTCGGGATCTACACCAATTGCTTTGGTAAAGGCATGTAGTGCCCCATCGATATCACCGTTACTATATTTTTCTTCACCCTGTCGATTCAGAGTAGCGCCTTTGCTCTCATCTGGCTTCATGAAGGCCGTTATCCTCCTCTTCTCAGCACCGAATATCCGAGCGAAGAAATCGGCAAACCACAGTATGACCTGACCGTCCGCAATTGCCGTGACACGCATGAATGTAAGGGGCAGTTCCTTAACGGGTCTCACCGGTTCGACTTTCAATGTTTGCCCATTCTGATAGGCACGAAAATTTTGATGGTTACGATATCGAATGATGTAAGATTGTCCGGCTCGTGCATGCCAGGTGAGTATATTTCCCTGACGTGACCATCTTGTCGCCGGTTCAATCACCGTCACCGGTACCGGCGCCCGCAGCAGGGCGAGCACCATCCGAGGCAATCGAAGCATACTGAGATCATGTGTTTCCAGGGTTTTCAGATCCACATGGGCGATCTGTTTATATCCTATAGACTCCAATGCGCGGGCGGTTGCAGAGGAAAATACCATTACATGTGAAACTCCCAGGACCTTACACAGCTGTCCCATGGTCTGTGGATTCATTTTCGAGCCGTTGAAGTGGTTCAAATAATTTGTAACTAACGTGGGTTCCACACTACGTGTGAATATTTCGTTGGCCAGGTCAACCTGACGTTGCGGTAAAAATTCTTCAGTCCACTGTGTAAAAGCCCTAAATATCGATTCGGTACGAGGGTCCCCATCGGATTCTAAGAGAATTCGGGCACCGTCAGGGATTTGATTGAAGAATGTCATACACTGAGGAGGGTGAGGCAGCCGGATGGGTTTCACCTGTGAGTAGGATTTGATTATCTGCCAGGCCTTATGCCTGTCATGTGGGCATTTCCACCATATCGATTCATACCAGAAAGGCGGATGACTGTAAGCAAAAAGGATGATCCCCAACAATCCAACCAGTGATTGTACTGCAACAGCATAACCAAGGCCAATGGTAAGAAAAGCCAGATGGAAGGCCTGTTCGTCATTCAAATAGATAATGCGATAATTGGCCCAATGCAACCCCAGGCCAAAGACCAGAATCAATCCGCATGTGATGAACTGTTGAGATGTATATCCCGATAAGACAATAGACAAGACAAAGGGAAACCACCAGGCTAATTCAAATGGTATTGGATGCCACGGCCTCTTCCAGAGACGTGATTGTTCGGACACCAGTTTCGTGAGAGAACCTGAACGCCACATGTAGATTATTCTGAGCATGTGTTTTACAGCGCCGGGAATGACCCCGATAAACAAGCCAACCAATGAATCGGATGACAGAGAAGAAAAGAAGAGCGCCGGTGCCAAAAGCATGGCAAGCATAGTTGATACGGGCAGGTTCGCAAAGGCCAGAAGAGACCAGAACAGTCCGGCATACAAACCCATGCCGGAAAAGGCAGAAAACACAAATAGTATAGCAGGTCCCCACCAGAATACCTCCGGCTTTCCAAGATGCGTGCAAGACACAACAAGAAGTGGACTGCCGGCCATCAGTAAGCCGACAATGAGGCCCGTCTCCGGTCCAAAGCACCAGTAGGATAACCCTGCTGATGACATGAGCAGCAACAGATAACCAATGGCCATCATCCAACGTGTACCGAACCAGTATAGAACTTTGTATGATAGCCAGTTGTTGTATATACGGGGACCCAATGGCATACCCAGCCCATTGTCCCAGGCATAGCCGAACCGGCCCTGCACATGGAAATCTCGGGCAATCTTGTTATACCAGGGTCGAAAACCTGCGTCAGTCGGTCCAAATGCCCAGAAATCAGCATTCTTAATACCATGGCCACCTGGCCTGAAGGCCTCGAAGAGTACCTTGAGCGTGTGCGGTATCCTGAAAACAAGGAGCCAGCCATGTAAGCCAACTCCCAGAAAGACGACAAAATCAAATAAATTGTGCAGATGCAACCACAATCTACTCTTACTGATGATATTAATTACACTATTCACTGTTATCTCCAGGCCTTATGCCCTATCGGTTCTGCATAGCTGATCTTGGGTGTTGCGCTGTCAATGTTCATGCTGTGCATGTCAGCAATCATTTGCTGCCAACGTCTTCCCGTTTTACCCCAGGGTCTGATATATTTGAGGATGAGTACAAAGTATCCCAGCGTGGTTATGCTGGAGATCATCTTACTCTGACTCAGCTTTTGATCATAACGGAGCACGAAGGGGACTTCTGCGAATCGCGCATTCATCATGCGGAATTTAATCAACTTTTCGAGCGTACAGGTAAAACCGACCCCCTTCACGTCTATGAAGGAATTGCCGAAAATGCGAAGGGCGTCTTGCACCATCCCCGCCCTGTAGGCCCGATAGCCGCATGAGTACTCCCAGATTCGCCTGATAGGGAAAAATGTCTTCATAACCAGATTCGCACAACGACTGATAAAGGATCGGTAGGCATCCAATCCTTCCGTTCCCCCTCCCCGTTGAAAGCGAGAGGCAATGACGACGTCGTATCCCTCATCTATTTTGGCTACCATGGCAGGGATGTATTTCGGTTCGTGAGTGTTGTCGGCGTCCATCCGAATAATGATATCATCTGATCTGCAGTGCTCTGCCGCCCATTCAAAGCCGTTACGTACCGTTTCCCACAACCCTCTGTTAATAGGATTATTGAGCACCTCGACTCTGTTGATGCGTTTGTTGAGCACCTCGACAAACATCTCTTCGGAATGCTCCTGCACCACCCGCAATGTCTCGTCGCTGCTGCCATCGTTAATTACCAAAACCCGATATTCCAGGGCATGCTCTTCCATCACTGTCCTGATCTTCGAAAGCAGTGTTCCAATACAGGACGCTTCGTCATAGGCAGGTAACAAAATCTGTATCATGTTGAACTCCTTTCCAGGATAAAATTTTCAAGTTTATGCAGGATGTTTTCGACGGCATGACCGTCACCAAAGGCACCGCGCCTCGTCTGGGAGGCCTTCATCTTTGACGCTTCCTGAACGATCAGTGAGCGATTGCTGCCCACCACTACATTCCAGCCTCCATCCAACGTTTCGATCCATTCAGTTTCGGGCCGCAAGGTTATGCATGGTACCCCGAAGAAATATGCCTCCTTCTGTATGCCCCCGGAATCAGTCAGAATTGCTCGTGCATTGCGCTCTATTACCAGCATATCCAGATAGCCGACGGGATCGATTATCTTTACATTCCTCATGTCACGTTCCACGTTGCATGTCCCATTCAGTTCGGCAATCTTCTTTTGAGTTCGTGGATGAACGGGAAACACGATAGGTTCGCCGATCTCGGAAAAAGCGGTGAGGATATTTCTCAGGTTTTCTGGTATATCCGTGTTATATGGACGGTGTATGGTGGCCAGGAGATAGCCCCTTGGTTCTAATCTCAGATCCTGTATGATTTGTGACTGTTCATGGGCAATTGCCGCAAAGTGCAAAACAGCATCATACATGGTATCTCCCACCAGGCAGACGCCCTGATCAAATCCTTCTCTTGAAAGATTATCCACTGCTGTCTGTGTCGGACAAAGGAGCAGGTCGGAACAGTGATCGGTAAGTACACGGTTGTGTTCCTCAGGCATATGTCGGTTAAAAGAACGCAACCCCGCCTCCACGTGTGCCAGCGGGATGTGCATTTTGCATGCTGCCAGCGCCCCGGCAAGGGTGGAATTGGTATCTCCATAGACCAAAACAAGATCCGGTTCTTCGGCTGTCAGCATCTCCTCAATACGCGTCAACATCTCTCCCGTTTGCCTGCCATGAGAACCGGATCCGATACCTATGTTCACATCCGGTTCAGGAATGGCCAATTCATCAAAAAAGACCTGAGACATCTCGTAGTCATAATGCTGACCGGTGTGGATCAAAAACTCCTGATGTCCGGCTTTCCGAAGGGCCTTACTGACCAAAGCTGACTTAATAAACTGGGGGCGCGCACCAATAATGGTGGCCACTTTCATGATCAAATATATTTTCTCACTAATGTTAGGAAAATAGACCTGTGGAAGTGATGGGTTGCGGTGAAAAATACATGTATGAGGAGAGACATACAGTAACTGCCGATTGACTCTTTTGAACTGAGGTCCCTAAGGCGGCAAAGCGCAGCCGGAAGTCAGCATGAAAAATTATTCCGATTACATCCTGGGTTCTGACTGCACGCCTGTTTATGCTCAACATATGCATAACAAAAGAGGTTGACGAAAATAGAGACCCTAGCAACACAAAAATATTAAATGGTTATCTTTTAATCGATCATACTATGTTTTATCCCACGTTCTTTTTTCATATATAAAACTTGCCACCAGATTAAAATCTATGGGCATCCAAGAAAGGGGATGCAGCTTGAAATGCTTTCTTTTAAAGTACTTATCGAGACTTTCGATAATGAAATCAGCAAAATTCGGATGTTGCCAGCAGATGATTTTATCGTAATTGATACCGTAATTCTTGTGCACATACCTTCGTGTTGTTACATACCTTCCAATGCCCCAGGCAAGCCCTCCTTCGCAGGGAATGCCGCCGACGAGTTGTCCGCATCGCTTCAATGTTCTCTTGATTTCAATGAGATAGTTATCGAGGGGATGCAGGTGTTCCAATGAGTTAAAAGAGATGACTGTATCAAAAGTTTCATCTGCAAAGGGCAGTTTCCCCGTGCTTTCGCGGGAAAGCAAGACTGCCTCACAGGGAATTTTTGCATTATTCAATTGTTGTTCGGATATACGGAGGACATCTTCACTAACATCACAGATAGTGTATCCTGCCGGTTTATTGTTGATGTATTGGAGGTGCCGAATAATTCCAGGCCCAACTTCCAAAATCTTCTTACCCGTAAAATCGATACGACCAATAACAGGGTAACCCATATTACATACTGCGTCTCCTGCTCCTTGTTGCTGGGTGTTTGGGTAAAAATCAGTGAAGGCCTTTTCTGACCAGACCTTCCAGTCCGGATCACTCTTGTCAGGTTGTAACCCGAACTTCTTACGATCACCCCAAATCCTTTTATAGGCAACATATGGCACAAATTGACGAATATTCATTGAAGGTTTCTCATTTTAGATTATATTTTTACAGATAAGCAGACTTCATAGTGTTGAACTGAAGAAAGAACATATGCCCGAAATCTATTTCGAGGGACTTAAATCAGGCTAATAAACGATCAGCGAATGATTTTTTAGCTCCTGCAGAATCCTTTTTGTTGACGATAAAGGATTTTACGATATAGGGAATTGCAAGCAGCAGGCTTGCCCTGAAGGAGTATTTGAAATTTTCGTTTTCGGAAGAGAAAATCTGTTTGACATGATCGGCTAAGACATTGACAGGTCTCTTTCCTTGAAATACTTCAGCTACCAATGTGTCTTGCAGCAACCACTTGAAAGATACATTTTGATTTATCCTTTGCTCAGATCCTAAAGGATTGTCAGTTTCTTGATCCAATAGGGTTTTGGGGAAGTTGTACCCTGCTTTGAATGATAGACCTAATGTGCCCCAAAACCTGGGGTTTACTTCAATTAATTTATACTGACCCGTTGTTTCATCCTTAATGTATTCCATGTTTACAGGGCCGGTCCATCTGATTTCCTGAAGCACTTTTTTGGCGTATTCAAATAACTCCGGAACATGGACAGTTTCATTATATGCTCCGGTTCCACCAGACGGGGGAATGGTCCAGATCCGCACTTGAGTCATTCCCCCTATAACTTCACCATTGTGTGCCACAAAATTTCCATCATAGATCCTGCCCTGTATAAATTCTTGTACCATCATGATATCTCGAGGAAAAAACGAATAAGTCCCTTTGCCTTTTTTTAAGTCTTTGTACCCCTGAATAAGGCTGCTTTTGTCATTACAGATTCTAAGCGATTCATTAATTCCAGAGGCCTTGGTACATTTTAAGACGACAGGAAATTGAAAATCATCTGCCAATGATAGATCCTCTTCGATAGCTACCTTGAAATATTTTGGGGTAGGTACATCGAGTTTTTTACAGACTTCGGCAATTTCAAACTTATCATTTAACGCATCAAACTGTTCCATCGTTCCGAACGGAATCAATGTATTGTTTTTTATCTTGTCTTTGATCTTAATTAATAAGGCTGTAGATCGTTCAGAAAAAGCCAAAACCGAATCATATTTCCCCGTTTCAATTACAGTGGTCAATTTTTTCAGTAATTCGCTTTCTTTTCTAAAAGAAATGAAATTATATGATTTTGTTCCCCTTGGTTTACAAAATTTGAGGATAATCCTTATTATGTATTCTAATGAAGTTACCTTTCTGATAGGAACTAAAAAATGGACATCATAATCATTGCTTAAGAAATATGCTGAAGGTGTACTTCTTCTGTCTTGGGGATCGAATATTAGAACATTTTTTTTCTTCATATCTTTAATACCTCATCAGATTATTATCTGCCTTGACAGCACCGCCGGTGATGATTGAGAAAGCCTTTGTGTTTCATGTGTATACCCCTGCCATCCAAAAAGGAGTGAAGAGGATCGCGATTAAGTGATCGCAGGAAAGAGGCGGATCATGGTGTTAGAACGGTGATACCGAACGAATTGTTTTACTTTTTTTTACTACTCTCTTTGTCCTTTTTTCCCCACACCACACGGGCAGATTAATTGTTGTCCTGGCGTAATCAGCCGCCACAGGGAATTCCTCGGCCGGATAGCCTCCATAGGCCTTCATCTCGGGAATGTTGTATTCGATAAGCCATCCCAACTGGATACCTTTGCGGATTGCCTGTTGCAGCCATTGATATCTGTCCTCGACCTGGACAACATAATGGGAATAGGTGGCTCCGTCGACTTCAGGTGGCAGTCTGAAGTCCCGTTTATCGGTCAAATGTTCGAAATAATATTGGGCAGCTTTACGTCTATTATCAATCACTGTTTCATATCTGGCAATATTTGCCATACCCGCACGTCCCTCAATCCCGCACATCCCTTCCATATAATCCAACGGCATGTCGATCCTGGTTTCGTCATAATATTTCACGAAATGATTCAGCAGACCCCATCGCTCCAGGCGATTGATCAGGCCATATAGGGGACCCCAAAAAGCCGGATAGAGGGCAAGGAGATAAAGGAGGCGGCGAAAACCCTTCCGCCAACCGGGCCTTTTCAGCCTCTCATCGCGACGTGTCTTCAGCCTGTGATAGAGGGCGTGATCATCCGTGGTGATCATGCCTCCAAATATGGAAGTCAACAGTTTGCTGATATTCAGGCCAAAGAGCGCGGCGACTCCCTCTTTTTGCACGGGACGGCCCTTCCACCGGGCCGCAAAGCTGTGGGCGCAGTCCTGTATGATATGGATATGGGGATGGTGTTTCCGTATCTCATCCAGGCGATCGAGGTCGACGGGATAACCGAAGAGTGAAGTGGCGATGATTGCCCCTGTCTCTGCTGTTATTGCCTCCTCCGCACGATCGAGATCCATGTTGAAGCCGCCCTCCTCGCAATCTACGAAGACAGGCCTGTTGCCGCTGTACGTAATGGCATGGGGGACGACGACACAGGTGTAGGCCGGGCAGATGATTTCCCTGTCTTTCAAAGCAAGTGCTTCCAAAAGGAGTATGAGTCCCGTGCGGCCATAGGGGAATGCTAACGCATGCCTTTGACCCATTAGTTTGGCAAAGGCCTGTTCGAAGCGCTCGACATCATTTTTGTGTGGAGGGTGTGCTGCTGCGAGGAGTTCCTCGATACCGAGGGTTGGTTTGAGTCTGGGTATCACTCTTCCTCAACCTCACATCGTACCAGCCCCGCATGAGACGGTCTTTCCTGATCCTGTTTCAGATAGTAACCGCTTGATGCCATGTGAATTGCTTTGCACGTGCCGTAATGGCCGATACTCCGGCAACCCCTTGGTTTAGTGATGTTTTTGTGTATGATGATCTTGTCATTCAGAAACTCGAAACGCAATAAGGCCCTGCCGTCGATCTTGTTTTTCCCGGTCATAAGAAATTTGACGATATATTTTTTAAAGACGTTTCCCAGAACGAGTGAACGAAACAGTGTCAGGGAGAGGAGACGCAGCATAATATGGGCAAAAGGCGTCGGGTAGCTTTCGTTGTTGGTGTAAAAGTGTGCCTCTATCGTACAATTATTGAACGTGATTTGCCCGTCGAAGTGCTGTGAGGAGAATCTCTCGCCCTTTGCAAGCCTGCCGAAGATTCCACCCTCTTCGGTATCGAGCATTCCTGTCGCCTTGTCAAAGACCTTCAGTGTCCCCCCTTTCTTGTAATTGACGATTGCATAATATCGTTTAGTTGAATGGATATATATGCCGGCATGGCCGAATGTCCTGGTGAAGGTTCCTTCACAGGGTGCAGGCAGTGGTGCCCCTTCGATTAAGTCCCGGTTTTTTTCATAATGCAGTGCCGCAACGGCATATGTATTGACGAGCGGTATGAAGTTGCCCATGTCTATATCCTGAGGGAAAATGTGACGATCCTTCACAACACCATTGTGTAACATGTTTGCAAGTATGGCAAAATCATCGGAGGTGGGAGCAAGGGCAACCATTCCGCCGGGATAATAGACCTCCGTGTTTCGGGAACCATAAAGCCCGCCTATGGTTCCATCGGGATGGACGAAGTGCTTGAGAAAGGCGCCGCTTCGCTTCAGGCTCTCCAACAGCCGGTGATCCTGTGTCACCTCATATGCGCACGAGAGATAGTAGGTACAAAGGGTCTGATAGCCCGGGTCAGCCCCCTCGTATTCCCTGTACCAGCCCTCCTGTGACTGGTGGCTGTAAATGATGTCAAGAAGCTCTTCACCGCGCCCGCATCTCTCGCCGGTGATCTCATTCCATAGTGCGATTGCGGCTGCCGCCGTTGCCAGGTGATTGGAAATAATTGCATGTTTCTCGTCATGCTCTATGATGAATGAGATGAGCGGCCTGACAATGTCGATATACTCATCTTTCCTGTGGGGGCTGATATCCGATCCCAGGTGCCTGATGGCCGATAGCACATCAAAGGCCACAAGGGCGGTAACGCAAAAGGAATGTTCATTGGGATAGGCCTCGACGAGTGAACCGTTTTTGGCACGTATTTCGGGAATGGCCGTGACGGCGCTGTTGATGACGGCCAGTGCAAATTCCCTGTTGCCGATCAGACCGAGCTTCATGGCGATGGACAGGGCATGGATACCCCCCTGCATGGTACCATTTGCAAAGTCGGAAATCTTCCATCCCCAGTACAGACGGTCGCCATATCCACGGGTTGAGGAACAGGGGTCGAGGTTATAGAGGTTAAAGAGTCGTGGAAGATTGTTCTCGAGGATATTCCTGTACAGATTCATACGTTCACATCGCTAAGGGTATAGGTAAAGACGAATATCTGTTTCGTACTGCCTCGTCTTCCCTGTGGGGCAGGATCTGCTCGTAGAGACCATGCCACCCGTAGTCACTATTACACACCCGCTGGTGCCAGGACAGGGAGATGTGTGGTGTCTTAAAATGCCGACAGCCTGTCACTATTTCCATTGTCCGCCGGGTTAACCTTGCAATATCCTGCACGCCGTATTCGTAGATATTCGCATCCATAATCACCTGCGGTGTAACCATGTAATCAAAGGGTTTCTGGTTGTGGTGATCATAGGGTCTGTATCTGGCGGCGATGCCGCTGCGAAACCCCATGCGGTCGTTCCATCCCAGTGTCGAGTCGTATTCGAAGAGATTATTGTGGATATAGGGGGTGGTGCCTTCTTCATATCTCAACCAGTGCTGGCGTACCTTGTGTACCTGCGTTCCTATGGCGTCTTCAAGGGTGGCCTTTTCCTGTGAAAGTCTCTCCTCATCCGTGGCGCTGTCGAAACTGCCATGAAGCCCCACCTCGAATCCCTCCTGTATCAGATACCGGAGTTTTTTCTTGAGTCTTACATGGGTGGTAATGTCGTAAGAGGGGTCAAGGAGCCATGATTTCAGGTCCTTTTTGCCGGTTTTTGCATAGACATAAAAGACAGAGCGAATGCCGGCCCTTTTTTCCAGTTCTTCCCAATAGTCAAAGCACCAGCAGGGGGTATTGGATAGGGAAAAGGAGATCGTCTGCGCGAACTGTTTGGAAAAGGAGAGAGGGGTAAGGATATGTTTACAGGTATTGAAGCCATTGAAAAGGGTCTGTTTCAACCTGAGCTGCACGGTCTTCCGGATATAATCGACATCGTGTGAATACTCGATGATCGGATTGTGACTGTCACCGAAGGGCAGGTCCGGAAAGTGTTTCCTGATGAGCTGTTCCAGTTCGTCAAACAGATAGTTCACTACGGGAATGTCGAATGTCGTCTTGTCCAAGCGGGGATGGTTGAAACTATAGCTCCTGATTTTCCCGCCCCTTTTTTCGCTCAGACATTCTTCCAGACGTGAAAGGAAGACAAATGCGTTCCAGAACAGATCGTATGGCACAGTATACCCTTTGTCTTGTACCGTCGTGTCATTGAGGACGTGGACATCTTCGGAGAGCCTTCGGGTCTTTCCATCGGGTGTGATATGTGATCTGTCGGGAATCGAGATGTCTCCTGAAGGATTGCTGCCGTAATTGATCACATTGGAAATGCCTTTGCCGGGTTTGGCCGAAACAATCTGTATGGGAAATTCGGCGCGATTGATCCGGGCAAATTCCTCCAGGATATACCGCAGCCACTGAGTATCTTTGAGATCTGTTGATATGTGAAGCATGATCTGATTCGGTTTGAGATCCTTGCCGATCCCCTCACACGGGGGACCTTTGCACAGCTGCTGTTACTTGTTGTTTCGACCACAGGGAGCAATCGCAACAGACTTCAATTATTGAGATGTATCGTCGATCATGTCCCTCGAACTAAAAAAATTGAAGCTCCCCGCAACAAGTTGCGGGGAATCTCCGACTGCTCGGGAAATTGGTTGTTTTATATTCGTTCGCTAACCCCAGGGCAGAGAGTGGGGAATGCGCTCGCTGTTCAGTTCAAACAAGATTGTCTCTTTCACCTGTCGATGAAGGTTTGAAACCACAATTCGAGGTTTAAGGCACCCCAGAGTACCCTTCCATATTGATGTTGAGATTTCAGAAGACCGGATAATCCCTTCGATGTAAAAATGGCCCGCTCTCGTGCCCTTTTACTCAACAGTATATCGGAAACAAAATCTTTCAGCGGACCGGAAAACCATTCATGCAGGGGTATGGGGAATCCCATTTTATCTTTTCTTTCTAATATCTTATTCGGTACGATACCTTCGATGGCCCCTCGTAACAGATACTTCTGTTTGCCGCCCAGGAATTTCATTTTGGGCGGAACGGAAGCCAATAGTTGCACAAGACGACGATCCAGCAAAGGCACCCTGTTCTGGATACTGTGCGCCATGCTGGTGCGGTCATCCACATGAAGCACAGACTGAAGCCCCGTTGATATATCGAATCTGGACATCATGTTGACATGGGAGCCAATCCCGTCAGCGGTAAATATGCTCATAAACGTTTCTTCGACGTCATAATGGCTGCGGTCGAAAATATCCGGCGATACCAGTCCGTTTACTTCCCTCAATCGGTTACAAAGATCGAAATATCTCCTCTCTTTTGAATTGAAGAGACCTTCTTTCCAGAATTTCTGAAGCGTTCCCGTATACGATTTTAACAGGGGCAGACTGTCTATGATCGACTGGAGCGTTACCACAAATTCTGTGTGATTGACTGTCTCTAAGATGGCCCCTCTCAGGCACTCCTCAAGATATGCTATCAGGTATTTTGCGTATCCGAGAAAGATTTCGTCTCCCCCTTCGCCTGAAAGAGCAACCTTCACGTATTTGGATGCCTCTCTCGCCACAATGTATTGACCAAATACACCGGGACCCGCCTGGGGTTCATCCATGAGGTAGATGATTTTTCGTATCAAATCGGGGAACTCAACTGCGTCGGGAACAATTTCCATGTGAGTAGTACCCGCGGATTCCGCAACGCAGCGGGCATATTCGGATTCATCATAATCTTCGGATTCGATATATTTTCCGCAGAATGTTCGAAGCACGGAAGGTTGCATGGAAGCTGCCGCAAAGGATGTAACGGTGCTGGAATCCAGCCCTCCGCTGAGGTAGGCACCTGCGGAATCAACCCCTGCAAGATTCAGACGTACGGAGTCTTCAATCAGGCGCCTCGTCTCTTTAATGAAATAGGTTTCCGTGTAATTAAAATCGGGGACAAAATCCACCTGCCAGTATCTTATGGTGCGGGGAGGTTGGTTCGAATGATAATCCCACTCCACATAACACCCGGGCATGACTTTCTTGATTCCATTGAAAAAAGTCTTTTCATCGAGACTGTACTGAAATGTCAGATAATCTGCAATTGCCTTTCGGTTCTCTCCGGGTGGGTCAGGATTTAAAGCCAGGATAGCCTTTATCTCTGATGCAAAATACAAGACGTCCTTATGAAATTGATAATAGAGTGGTCGTACTCCGAAATAATCACGGACAAGAAAGACTTTTTGTTTCTTTGTGTCGACAATGGCAAGAGAGACATGGCCAATAATTTGTTTGCATATTTCGATGCCGTAATGGTGGTATAGATTCAGTACAATTTCACAGGGACTGTTATTTTGACCGAATGTTCCTGTACCGTGAGTCATGCTTTTTAGATCTGAAGAGTTTAGAACATTTCCATCGATGGCCAGCATCACGCCTGCATCAATGTCGTTGGCTATGACAGGCCGGGGCTGAGAAGTAGCATCGAGAAAATTGGCGCCCAGTGCCCCCCAAGTCCCCGATTGCATATCACGACCGTCGGGACCGCGATGATTAATCGAGTCCAGGGCCTTGTCCACCCTTGACATTTCTATCGTTTTTGATTTGGATATTGTTCCGACGATGCCGCCCATATATTTTACAAATCCCCAGATTTTGTAACAGGAGAGATCATCACCAGGCCCCATTGTTTGCAATGATTGGAAAAAGGAGACAGACAAATTCGGAAACGGGGAGATCAACTCTCATCTGTATTCCCTCTTGAAAAACTCGTAGACCTCGGCCCTCACGATATCGGCCACCCTGTTGGCAAAAAGCTCTATTGTGTCTGAATGTAGGGTATCTTCACTGTCGCCATTCCTGAGTTTCTCTCTGATCTCGCAAAGGCCCATCCCCTTTTTTCTCAGTTTCTTGGTCTGCTCGATGATGGCGATATGCCGGGAGGTGTATCGCCTCTGTCCTCCAGGGGTTCTCAGGGGAACCAGAATGCCGTCCAGTTCCTTTTCCCAGAAGCGCAATGTCGGCTTGGGTATCTTAAGCTTCAGGCTGAGCTGCTGAATAGTGAAGAGTTGTTCTTTGGGATGCATGGCAATGATAGTGGTGGCTCACTCCCTTCAAGGCGATCTCTGTCTGGTGGTTTGCCTGAAGACCGCGTGAGACCGCCTCTCAACTGCAACGTTGGTGGCGGCGTCCCTTGATCACCGGCTTGTTCATGCCCTCTCTCGGGCAGGTCCTTCTGCAGGTTTCGGACAGGCTCCGCCCCCCTGGATTACAATCCATTTTCCTGGATAGTCCATGGTAACCCCTGTTTTTTTCATGCCGCTCACCGTCTTGAAAATATGTGATTTTTCGCCCTTTTGACGCGGCTGGAAAGTGAGATGGCACGTCTGGTTATGGCCTTGGAAACACTTTCTGAAACTTTAACTTTAAATTGAATTCAGCAATAAGCATGCCAGCTTGTTTTGTGCTGACTATCTTAAGTATTTCAGTAATATATGTGTAACGGCGCCCGAGGGGTAAGAAGAAGTGCCAGTTTTATGTCACTGGCTGCTGCAAGATTTGCCGGTCTCGACGTATCACGGAACGTGCAGGGAGCAGGGAGTATGATATGGTATCATCCAGTGACATGCCACCTGTCTCATCGGTCACGCTCCGGTGACCCTTTCTTAAACCGGACATATTACGTGCTGGTGACAGGTAATCACCTTTTTCTTGACATATAGGGGTTATTGTGATTTCATGCAGCATACGAAGCATTAGGCAGGAAAGATATGTACAGGGTAGAGCATACAAACAGGTTATTCTGGTGGTGGCAGATCGACATAGGTCTGCCCGCGTAGCTCTCTTGTATACATCACAGACCGTGGGTAGCGAAAGGATTCCTTCCCATGGTTTTTATAAGAACCGCACAGGCCGTGGGATGTCCCATGGCCTTTTTTTTTTTGACGGTTCCCTGTGCGGCATATTTTTATTGTGGAGGTTTCACTATGGAACAGATGAAGATTGTATTGAATGAACAGGATATTCCCCGGCAATGGTACAACATCATGGCCGATCTGCCGACTCCCATGAGTCCGCCGCTGCACCCCGGGACGGGGCAGCCCCTCAATCCCGATGACATGGCGCAGATCTTTCCCATGAATCTGATAGAACAGGAGATGAGTGCGGAGCGCTGGATCGATATCCCTGAAGAGGTTCTGGGAAAATATCTGATCTGGCGTCCCAGTCCCCTGCGTCGTGCCCGAAATTTTGAAAAAGTGCTCGATGCGCCCGTGAAGATTTACTACAAGGATGAAGGGGTCAGCCCCGCCGGTTCGCACAAGCCCAATACTGCCGTTGCCCAGGCCTATTACAACAAGGAATTCGGCGTCAAGCGGATTGCTACGGAGACCGGTGCCGGTCAGTGGGGGAGCGCCCTCAGTATGGCCTGCAACATGTTCGGTATCGAATGCCGCGTCTACATGGTGAGGATCAGTTACGATCAGAAACCGTACCGGCGCATCATGATGTCGACCTGGGGGGCCGAGTGTCTGCCCAGCCCCAGCGACCAAACTGAAATCGGGAGAAAACTCCTTGCCGAAAATCCCGATTCCCCCGGGAGCCTCGGTATCGCCATCAGCGAGGCCATCGAGGACATGATGGGTGATGCAAATGCCCGCTATTCCTTGGGCAGCGTCCTGAACCACGTCCTCCTCCATCAGACGATCATCGGACAGGAGGCCCAGAAGCAGATGGAGCTGATCGGTGACTATCCCGATGTGGTTATCGGCTGTGCCGGCGGCGGCAGTAATTTTGCCGGTCTCGCCCTTCCCTTCGTGAGGGACAAGATCCATGGGAAGGACGTGTCTATCGTGGCCGCCGAGCCGCAGTCATGCCCGACCCTTACGAGAGGGCCCTTTGCCTATGACTTCGGTGATCTTGCCATGACGACGCCATTACTGGCCATGCACACGCTGGGTCATGACTTTGTCCCCGCCCCTATCCATGCGGGCGGACTGAGGTACCACGGTATGGCTCCCATAATCAGTCACCTGACCAAGGAAAGACTGATAGAGGCCAGGGCCTACGACCAGCTCGACACCTTTGAGAACGGTGTGAAGTGGGCCCGTTCCGAATGTTATATCCCCGCGCCCGAAACGGATCACGCCATCGCCGCCGTTGTCGACGAGGCGAGACGTGCCAAGGAAGAGGGGAAGGAGAAGACCATCCTCTTCAACTGGAGCGGTCACGGACTGGTGGACCTCGCATCCTATGATGCCTATCTGTCGGGAAAGCTCGGCACCTATCAGTTTCCGGAAGAGGAGATCGAACGGGCGAAAAAGACTGTTTCCGCCTTTCCCTCACCCTGATGGGAAAATGGTATGTCGTGATCGGTGGGGGAATTTTCGGGGATGTCCCGGAAATCCTCTGCCCCGATAGAAGGGGATCCCGATGCCGCCGCCCTGGCGAAGCGGGATATTATCCGACTTCCCACGAAGTCGTCACTCAAGATACAAAGGATATTCGATGAAGAAGTACGACAAGGTTGAAATCAGGTGTCCCAAACTGGGTTGTGAGATTACCTTTGCATATTGCAGGCAGGAGCAGGGCGATCTCCCCTGCGCCCGCACTGTCAAGTGCTGGGAACCCTATTTACCCATAGAGGCATATCTGACTGAGATCCTCAGTGAGGCCGATCTGGAACGGTTCCGTACCGCCCCGCCCCAGGGGCGTATGGCGACCATATTCGAGACCGTGGACCGGATCAAGGGGCAACAGGGGGTCTGAAGGCCGCCTTCATAATGGATGTGCAGACCGGTAAGTTTCAGTGGCAATTACTGCTCATTTGTCATAAAGGTGGTGGTACGGCAGATCATCACTGTACAGGGAGAGAGGGTACCGTGCCTTTATGGATCTCTTTGATGGGGAACATAGAAACGATGGGGTGGTAGTGCGCCCCCTGGCAGACAGGATGCGGCCCGACAGCCTGGCCGGATTCGAGGGACAGTCGCACCTGCTGGGGAGCGACAGCCTGCTGCGTCGGGCCATTGAGGAAGACCGGATATTTTCTGTCATATTCTGGGGTCCCCCCGGATCGGGGAAGACCACACTGGCACGCATAATCGCCAGTGAGACTGAGGCACACTTCGAGACCTTCTCCGCCGTCCTGTCGGGGGTCAAGGAGCTTCGTGTCGTCATCGCCGAGGCGAAGTCGCAACTGGCCAGGAATCAAAAGACAATCCTCTTTGTCGATGAGATCCACCGTTTCAACAAGGCCCAACAGGACGCCTTTCTTCCCCATGTGGAGAGCGGCCTGATCACACTGATCGGTGCCACGACGGAGAATCCCTCCTTCGAGGTCATCGCCCCGCTCCTTTCCCGGGTGCGGGTCATGGTACTGAAGCCCTATGCCGATGATGAACTTGCACGGATACTGAACGGGGCGATTGCCGATGAGGAGAAGGGCCTGGGCGGACTTGCCCTTGCCGTGGACGATGACGCCCTTTCCCACATCATCGACACCGCCGATGGAGATGCCCGCACCGCCCTGAACAGCCTGGAGATTGCCGCCTCGCTCGTCCGGGGGCGAAGCGAGGGAAAGAGGAAGATTACGCTGAAGATCGTGGAAGAGGCGCTCCATCGGAAGGCCCTGCAGTACGACAAGGCGGGGGAAGAGCACTACAATACCATCTCGGCCTTGCATAAGAGTCTCAGGGGGAGTGATCCCGGCGCCGCCCTCTACTGGCTGGGGCGGATGCTTGCAGCGGGCGAGGATCCCCTCTACATCGCCCGGCGCATGGTGAGATTTGCCTCGGAAGACGTGGGAAACGCCGATCCCATGGCCCTCTCCGTTGCCCTTTCGGCCATGCAGGCCTTCCAGTTTATCGGACTCCCCGAGGGGGAGCTGGCCCTCGCCCAGGCCGCCGTCTATCTGGCGACGGCCCCCAAGAGCAATGCCCTCTATGCGGGATACGGACGGGTAAAGGAATCCATCCGTTCTTCGGGGTCCCTCCCCGTTCCGCTCCATATCAGAAACGCGCCGACGAAGCTGATGAAAGATATCGGCTATGGAAGGGGGTACAAATACGCCCACGACTATCCCGATGCCCACATACCCCAGGAGTACCTGCCCGACAGACTGAAAGGACAGATCTACTACAACCCCACCAATCGGGGATATGAGAAGATCATCGGGGAGCGTCTCGCAAAATGGCGCAAGATGAGGGATGGCGTATCGAAGGGACGGAAGAAGGACTGACCGTCCGGGGCTATGAACAGAGTCGCTGTCTAAGGGCGGTCGGTGCGAAATGCTTTTCCCTGCCAGGAATCTCTGCGCTCCAGTTCCCTGTCGATGGCATTGAGGACATCGAGCTTGTTCCGCCCCCAGTCGGGGGCGAGGTAGATGTCGCGGTAGCCGTCTGCCGTGAGCCGCTGGATCACCATGTCGGGGGGAGTATCTCCAGGATGTCGCAGACCGTGGTGACATAGTCCTCTTTCGTCATCATCGTGATCTCTCCTGCCTCATACATATCCCCG
>Ga0272441_10002511_pt1 | contig 36848 bp, 33 predicted proteins | sample SSMProp6N_FD_193582 | JGI IMG/M metagenome (GOLD analysis project Ga0272441, IMG submission 193582) | Marine sediment archaeal communities from Little Sippewissett salt marsh, Falmouth, MA, United States - SSM-Prop-6N | ecosystem: Environmental > Aquatic > Marine > Wetlands > Sediment ...
CTCATCGTGGGCGGACTGATCATTACCTCGCTCAAGCACAAGTTCGAGAAGATCTACCTCAGCGAGGCCGTTGGGTCCTTCGCCCTGTATACCGTGCTGGTGGCGCTGTTCACCTCGCCGGTGATCAACGTGATCAAGGCCATGGTGAGCTGAGAGATGTCAGTGAGGTAATCATACGGAAAGGAGGAGAGATACCATGTTACTGACCAAACGAAACAGACAGAGCAATATTAATTACTCGCAGCTTCTTATGATCACCGCTTGGGGTCTGACGATAGTGGTCTCGTCGTTTCTGTTCCTCTATGCGGGCTACTGGCTTGACGGAAAGCTGAATACCGAACCGACCTTCATGCTCGGGCTGTTTTTCCTTGCCGTCTTCTTCAGCATCGGGCGGTTCTATTGGGAAGTCTGGCAGAAACGGAAGCAGTTCTGATATACACCGCACACACCCTGTTTTGCCTTTTTAAAACCCCCTCCTTAAGGAGGGGGTTTTTTGTGAAGCTCACATTTCGTCAACCCCTGGAGCAATAAAAAATGACAGGCATACCGGCAAAGCACATCTTGGTCTTCCTGTAAACGCGAGACGGTGTATGTACGGGTGAAGAAGAGATAACATCTCTCTTTGACGGGAAGATTGCCTGTTCGCATTTGTGGTCGGCAGAGAGAACTTCACGTAGTCCCGAGCGCGAAGCGTATCAAAATATTGTTTCACTTCCCGTTGCTTGTTTTAACGCCAGGGTTAATGAAAAAAAGGACATGCCGTATGAAGCATGTCCTTTTTTAGTGAATATATTTGTTTGTTTTATTTCCCCAGATCCTTTTCCGTTTCAAGAATCTCTAGTGTGGTTTTGATGACCGTGTCTGAATTCAGCGATATGCTCGAAATACCACACTCGACGAGAAAACGGGCAAACTCCGGGTAGTCACTTGGGGCCTGACCGCAGATACCGATCTTTTTCCCCATTTCATTTGCCTTCAGAATTGCCCGTTCAACGAGTTGCAGGACAGAGCCGTCTCGTTCATCAAAAATATGGGCAACCATGGAGGAATCTCTGTCCAGTCCCAGGGTCAGCTGTGTAAGATCATTAGACCCGATGGAAAAGCCGTCGAAGATCTTGCCGAATTCTTCGATAAGAATAACGTTACTGGGAATTTCTACCATCATGTAGATTTCGAGACCGTTTTCCCCTTGCTTGAGACCGTTTTCTGTCATGAGCTTTACCACTCGCTCACCCTCTTGCGGTGTTCGGCAGAAGGGGATCATCGGCTTGATATTGGTGAGGCCCATTTCATTTCGTGTCCTCTTCATCGCTTCGCATTCGAGGACAAATCCTTCGCGATATCGGTCATCGTAGTACCGGGATGCGCCTCTGAACCCGATCATTGGATTTTCTTCGTCCTCTTCGAAGTACTGTCCGCCGATGAGGTTTGCGTATTCATTACTCTTGAAATCACTCATCCTGACAATGACGTCATTCGGATAGAAGGCGGCGGCGATCTTCGCAACACCCTGGGCCAGTTTGTCGATAAAAAAGTCGGTTTTATTTTCATATCCCTGTGTCAGCGTCTCGATTTCTTTTCGCACGGTTTCGTCCGTTACTCTGTCAAAGTGCACGAGGGCCATAGGGTGAATTCGTATGAAATTGGTGATAATAAATTCGAGTCTGGCAAGTCCTACCCCATCATTCGGTATCGATGCCAACCCGAAGGCATTGTCGGGATTTCCAACATTCATCATGATCTTAGTCTGGGGCCGTTCGATGTTTTCGAGATTCACTCGACGAATATCGTATTTCAGGATTCCGTCGTATACTTCCCCCTGCTCGCCACCGGCACACGATACGGTTGCTTCACTGACACCTCTGAGGTTTTCGGTGCCGTCACCAGTGCCGACAATACAGGGAACTCCAAGCTCACGGCTGACGATTGCGGCATGGCAGGTCCTCCCGCCCCTGTTGGTAACGATTGCGGCGGCTATCTTCATGATTGGCTCCCAGTCGGGATCGGTCATATCGGTGACGAGCACTTCACCCGCTTTAAAAGACTTAATGCCTTCGACATTTTCTATGATCCGCACTGCACCGGCACCGATTTTGGCACCCACTGCCGTACCGGTGACGAGGGGTGCCTTGTGTTCCAGAAGTTCGTATGTTTCAAGAACGTTTGCGTCTTTCTGCGACTGGACAGTTTCAGGACGTGCCTGAAGAATAAACAGTTCACCGGTTACGCCATCTTTTCCCCATTCAATGTCCATGGGCTTGAAGAACCCCGCTTGTTCCGAGTAGTGATCTTCGATGATCTTTGTCCATTCGGCGAGCTTGACGATCTCTTCTTCCGTGACGCAAAAACGGTTTCTATCTACGTCGGGAACCGGAATTATCTCCGTTGTGTCTTCTCCCCCGCTTGCATACACCATCATTTTTTCTTTGGAGCCGAGTTTCTTCTGAAGTATAGGTTTATGTCCCTCTCCGAGGGTTGGTTTGAAGACGTAAAATTCGTCCGGGTTTACCGTTCCCTGCACCACCATTTCCCCGAGACCGTACGATCCTGTGATCAGGATGGCATCCTTAAACCCTGTTTCCGTATCAATGGAGAAGATAACTCCCGACGAGGCAAGATCTGAGCGAACCATTTTCTGAACGCCAATGGAGAGATACACCGACAAATGGTCAAAACCCTTGTCCTCCCTGTATGAGATTGCCCTGTTCGTAAAGAGTGACGCAAAACATTTCTTGCAGGCGTCGATAATTTCGTCTTCTCCCCTCACGTTGAGATACGTTTCCTGCTGTCCGGCAAAACTCGCATCGGGTAGATCTTCTGCTGTTGCCGAGCTTCTTACGGCAACATCCGTATTTTCACCATATTCGTCGCACAGCTTTTTGTATCCCTCGATGATTGCCTCTCTGAGGTCGGCAGGCATCTCCGCGTTGTAAATGATCGATCGTATTTTCCCCCCTTTTTCTTGCAGGTTATGAATGTCATGCGTGTCAAGGTCGGAGAGAACGGACTCCATTTCCGCTTTGACTCCTGCTGATTCCAGTAGGTGCTGGTATGCGTATGCCGTTACGGCAAAACCGTCAGGTATATCAACTCCCTTCGGACCAATCTCTCTTCTCATTTCGCCGAGGGATGCATTTTTGCCCCCTACCTGTGAAATATCACCCAGTTCGATTTCATCGAACCACAGGACAAGCTTGTCGTCTTTCATGTGCATCCTCCTGAAAAGATTATAGTAGATGTAAACATTTTCTCGTACCAATTAAATTGGGTGAAGTCAACTCAAATGTGGAAAAAGAAAAGGATATATGAATATATTGCGTATTTTTGGTGTGTTAGATGTACTTTCTGTTTCACTCATTCTGCCCGGGTTTTAGTACGTGATTTTCTCCGGTAAATGGTGTAGGTTCAGCGATGTTCACGGTGTTGCCTGTGAAGGTGTGGTAACGAAACGAATAGGATTTTTACCTCGACGGACACCACTATTTTCTATAGGGTATGATGGGATATGAAAATCACGTCGGCCGAATTTATCAAAAGTGCCACCACTCCTCCGCAGTATCCCTGCGGGTATCTTCCCGAGGTGGCGTTTGCGGGGCGGTCCAATGTGGGAAAATCGTCTCTCATTAACACCCTCGTGAACAGGAAAAAACTTGCCCATACCTCGACGGTGCCCGGTAAGACCCGCCTCATAAATTTTTTCAATATAAACAATCGAATATGTTTCGTCGATCTTCCCGGGTATGGCTATGCACGAGTGCCGACCTCCGTCAAAAAAAGATGGGGTCCCATGGTGGAGACGTATCTCAGGGAGAGGGAAAATTTACGCCTGGTCATATTGATCTTTGATATACGGCGTGATCCCTCGGAAGATGATCTCTCCCTTGTTGAGTGGTTTCAACACTACGGCGTAAAATTTATTTTTATTCTGACGAAGGTTGACAAGGTGTCGAAGAATCAAATCCAGGTTCGTAAAAAAAGAATTGTGGCCTCTCTTGGAATGTCGGACCAGGCTGAAATCGTGCTTTTTTCTTCCAAAACCGGGCAGGGCAAGGGAGAGGTATGGGACAGAATCCTGACAGTTGCCAAAGGGGGATAATGGGAAGGCGATCACTCAGTGCCGTTTTCTGCGAACATCGTGAAATGATGTTTATTTAAATATGCCCTTGACAGGGACCGCAAATTTTGTTAACGACCCGACGGTTGGAGCGGATTGATCTTTCGCAATTTCGAAAATATATAGTCTGCATGATGAAATTAAATCTGAGGTGTAGATGTAGTGGTTAAAGATAGTGAAAAAGTCGGTGCCGTAATGGTTGTCGGTTCAGGTATTGCAGGCATTCAAGCCTCGTTGGACCTGGCAAATTCAGGTATGAAAGTATACCTTGTCGAAAATGATATCAGTATTGGTGGTGTCATGGCTCAGCTTGACAAAACCTTTCCCACCAATGACTGTTCAGCCTGTATTCTCTCACCAAAACTCGTCGAAGTTGGACGACATCCCAACGTAGACATTCTGACACGAAGAACTGTCGAATCCGTAGAAGGAGAACCCGGACGCTTCTCGGTAAAGCTTTACAACTCGCCGCGGTACATTGATGTTGATAAATGTACCGGATGTGGCGACTGTGCCGCGGTGTGTCCTGTTACCGTGACGGATGCGTTCAATGAGGGGCTGGATGAGAGAAAGGCTATTTACCGGAAGTTCCCCCAGGCCATTCCGAGTGCCTTTGCCATTGACAAACTCGGGACAGCCCCCTGTAAGGCCGCGTGTCCTACCCACATCAGTGTGCAGGGTTACGTTGCCCTCATAGGTGCGGGAAAATTCAAGGAAGCGCTCAAGCTTATCAAACAGGAAAATCCGTTCCCCGCCGTATGCGGGAGGGTGTGTACCCATCCCTGCGAGACGGCGTGTAAGCGGGCTGAGGTCGACCAGCCAGTGTCCATCATGTATCTGAAACGGTTTGTCGCCGATTTGGATCTCAATGATGAAACAAAATACGTACCTGAGATCGCGGAAAAGAAGGACAAAAAAGTTGCCATTATTGGTGCTGGTCCGGCAGGGCTTACGGCGGCGTATTACCTTGCGATTGAGGGGTATCAGGTGACTGTTTTTGAGGCGCAACCGGTGGCCGGCGGGTGGATGGCTATTGGTATTCCGGAATATCGACTTCCGAAGGATGTGCTCAACGCAGAGATCAAGACGATCGAAGAGCTGGGCGTTGAGATCAAATGCAACACCAAAGTTGGACAGGATATTGCCTTCGACGATATCAAAAAAGAGCATGACGCGGTATTCCTCGGCGTCGGGACACATGTCAGTACAAAGCTCGATGTATCTGGAGAAGATCTCGACGGTGTCGTCCATGGTATCGATTTTCTCAAGCGGGTAAACCTCGGAGAGAAGGTGTTTTTGGGTAACAGAGTTGCGGTGATTGGCGGCGGTAATGTCGCAATGGATGCCGTACGGACTGCCCTGAGAACGGGCTCTCAGGAGGCCTTCATTCTTTACCGGCGGACCCGTGCCGAAATGCCGGCGGCTGATGAAGAGATTGAAGAAGCCCTTGCCGAAGGGATAAAGATGGAGTTTCTGGCTGCACCGGTGAGGATACTGGGTGATAACGGGAAAGTGACCGGTATCGAGTGTATCAGAATGGAGTTGGGTGAGCCTGATGCATCGGGAAGACGACGGCCTGTCCCGATTCAGGGGTCGGAATTCACCCTTGATGTCGAAGCCGTTATTCCTGCAATCGGTCAGCAGGCCGATCTCTCGTTTATTTCTGAGCAGAGCGGGATTTCTGTTAACAAGTGGAATACCTTTGATGTCGATTCGGTAACCTTTGCAACCAACGTCGAAGGCGTCTTCGCCGGGGGTGATGATGTAACGGGACCTGCCACCGTTGTCGGAGCGATTGCCGCCGGCAAGGAAGCGGCCCGATCGATCGACCGTTACCTGAAGGGTGAAGATATTGCACTCGGCCGCGCGCGAGATTGGCAAGACAACATTGCCGATAAGGGAGATGTAAGCTGGGTTGCGAAAGATGAACGACCCCGTTTGCGGGAACTTGATTCGGTTGAGAGAGTAGCCCATTTTAAAGAAGTTATCCTTCCTTACTCTGAAGAAGAGGCGGTGCGGGAGGCGAATCGATGCCTGAGCTGCGGAATCTGTTCCGAATGTTACCAGTGCGTTGAGGCATGTGTCGCCGGGGCCATTAATCATGAGATGGTAGGAGAGGAAGAGGTTATCGAAGTCGGGGCCGTTGTTGCTGCGCCGGGAACTGAACTTTTCGACGCCCACTTACGGGGTGAATACGGCTTTGGAATATACGATAATGTCATAAGCAGTATCCAATTCGAGAGGGTCTTGTCTGCATCGGGTCCGTTCTTCGGTCATGTCCAGAGAATCTCTGACGGGAAAGAGCCGAGAAAGGTTGCCTGGATCCAGTGTGTGGGTTCAAGGGATGTGAACTGTGGCAACAGCTGGTGTTCGTCCGTGTGCTGTATGTATGCGACGAAACAGTCTATTATCGGGAAGGAACACCTCAAGACGCTCGAACCGACAATCTTCTATATGGATATGCGTGCCTATGGGAAAGATTTTGACCGCTTTGTCGAGAGGGCGAAGGACGAATACGGCATCAGATATATAAGGTCGATGCCCTCGGCGGTCAAGGAAATGCAGCAGACCAAAAATCTTCTTCTCACCTATGTTGCCGAAAACGGAACACTAATAGATGAAGAATTCGATATGGTGGTTCTGTCCGTTGGCCTGACACCGCCAAAGGAAGCCAAGACACTGGCTGAGAATCTGGGTATAGAGCTTGAAGAACACGGTTTCTGTAAAACGTCTCTTGAAAATCCCGTTCAGACCAGTCGCGAAGGGGTCTTTGTCTGTGGGGTCTTCGGAGGTCCGAAAGATATTCCTGAGACAGTTATGGAGGCAAGCGGCGCGGCTGCGTGTGCAGAGGGTCTGCTCGGTTCCCGGCGGGGAACATTGACTGCCGAAGTCGAACTTCCCCCGGAGAAAGATCTGAGAGGGGTTGGTCCGAGGGTTGGCGTTTTTGTCTGTCACTGCGGGATTAATATTGGCGGAGTGGTTGATGTGCCATCTGTGGTGGAGTATACCAAGACCCTGCCGAATGTGGTCTACGCTGATGACAACCTCTTTACCTGTTCACAGGACACGGCGGTAAAGATGGGGGAGATGATCGAGGAGCACAACCTTACCAGAGTAGTCGTTGCCTCATGTTCCCCCCGAACGCATGAGGGTCTTTTCCAGGAGAATTGTGAAAAGGCGGGTCTCAATAGATATATGTTTGAGATGGCCAATATCCGAGATCAGGATTCATGGGTGCATATGAATGAACCTGAGGCAGCAACGGAAAAGGCGAAAGACCTGGTGCGAATGGCGGTTGCCAAGGCCGAGTATCTCAAACCGCTGAAACCGGGGCAACTCAGTGTCAATAAGGCTACTTTGATTTTAGGTGGCGGACTTGCCGGGATAACCGCGGCCCTTGCTCTTGCCGATCAGGGGTTTGAATCCCATATCGTAGAGAAAGAGAATGAATTAGGCGGGAATTATGGAAAGCTTTACTATACGCTGGAAGGTCTCGATACGAGAACCCATCTGGCCGGTCTCTTGGAACGTGTTGCAAAGAGCGACTTGATACACGTTTACACCGGGGCAAAGATCACAGAGCTCGAGGGATTTATAGGGAATTACAAGACCACCGTTGAATCCGGTGGGGAAGAGCACCAGTTTGAACATGGTGTCGTTATCGTGGCGACAGGGGCGTACGAGAACACAACCAATGAGTATCTCTATGGCCAGAATGAAAACGTTGTTACCCAGCGCGAGCTGGAAGAGCTCATTTATAAAAACAATCAAAAGGTTTCCGATGCAAAGAACGTGGTCATGATTCAGTGTGTCGGTTCGAGAAATGCCGAGAGGCCATACTGCAGCAGATACTGTTGCAGCGAGGCGATTAAGAATGCGCTGAAATTGAAGGAAAGTGATCCGGATAGAGATGTCACGATACTTTATAGAGACATCAGAACTTACGGATTTAAGGAAGATTATTATAAAAAAGCCCGAGAGGCCAATGTCAAGTTCGTCTGCTATGAAGATGAAACCAGGAAACCCGAAGTAAAAGCAAACGGATCCAAAATAACCGTATCGGTCTTTGATCCCATATTGAATGAGCCGGTAGAAATTGAGACGGATATATTGGCCCTTAGTGTTGGTGTTGTCGGGAATCCTGAAAACCATGCCATCAGCAATATGCTGAAACTGTCGGTAAACCAGGATGGTTTCTTTGCTGAGGCCCATGTGAAGTTGCGGCCTGTGGATTTTGCCACGGATGGTGTGTTCATGTGTGGTATGGCCCATTCATCGAAACTGAGTGATGAAGCAATTACACAGGCCAATGCCGCGGTCGCACGGGCATGTATCGTTTTGAGCAAAGACTATATAGAAGCCGAAGGGAAGACGGCCCATGTAAATAAAGACAGATGCATGGCATGCGGGCTTTGCGAACTTAATTGTCCCTTCAGTGCGGTAGAGGTGGATGAAGCACAGGGATGTGCTGTTGTCAATGCTGTTCTCTGTAAGGGGTGCGGTGTATGTACGGCATCGTGCAGGATGAACGCCATTGATTTATACGGATTTGATAACGAGGGGATCCTAACGCTGTTAGGGAATATGTCGAGTTAATACAGAGGTCACGACAATGTGACACACTGAGTCGTGTGGATTTTGTCAGTGTAGGAGAATATATGGCTGAAAGTAAATCAAATGAAAACTGGGAACCCAAGATTGTCGCGTTCTGTTGTAATTGGTGTACCTATACAGGAGCAGATTTGGCAGGGATAAGCAGGATACAGTATCCGCCGAACGTGAGGGTAATAAGGGTTCCATGTTCAGGGAGAGTAAATCCCTTTTATGTGGTAAAGGCCCTGCAGGAAGGGGCGGATGGTGTGCTCGTGTCCGGTTGTCACCCGGGGGAATGCCATTATATAACCGGTAATTTATCCGCCAGGAGAAAGTTTGCCATGCTGAAGAACTTTCTTTCGTATATAGGAATTGACCCGGAAAGAACGATGTTCAGCTGGGTTTCAGCATCTGAGGGTGAGAAATTTGCCCAGGTTGTGACTGGAGTGACAGAAAAGATCAAAGCCCTTGGCCCGGCGAATAAACTGGTAAAAAGCATATAACAGGTCGCTGATAACTGGTGGCTGGTTGCGAAGCGCTAACTTAAACACGAATGAGGAATCAGAAACAGTGAAAAACGTAGAAAAACAACTCCGAGAGGAAGCAAAAAAACTGTTAGCTGACAAAAAGGTGGATGTGATTGTGGGGTATGAAGCGGGCACCCTTCCGCTTCAGACGTCGCCGTGCTTTATAACAACTCCTGATGATGCAGAAAAACTCGTCTGGAATTCTTTCTGTTCGCAAAATCTGGCAAAGTACGTGCACGATATCATCCATCAACATAAAGAATCACAGGTGAGAGTGAAACCGGAGGAAAAGACGAAAAAGATTGTCGGTATTGTGGCGAGGGGATGCACGACCCGGTCTCTGGTGATTCATCTTCAGGAAAGACAATACGGCAGGGACGAAGTCGTCATCATTGGTGTTCCCTGTACCGGTTTTGTGGCGAAAAAAAAGGTTTCGATCCTTACAGATGGTAAAGAGGTAGTGGAAGCCTCTGTCAACGGGGATACGATGTCGGTGAAAACAGCCGGCGGTGATAAGGAGCTCCCGCTCAAGGATGTTATTGCCGATAATTGTCTAAGCTGTCCTTTTAATAATCCAATCATCTCGGATATGATGATAGGCAGCGAGGCGCCCCCGATGGATGTTGACAGTGAATATCACAAGGTCAATGAGTTTGAGGAATTGTCAATCGAAGAGAGGTGGGCCTATTTTACCAAGGAAATGGAGAAATGCATCCGGTGTTACGCCTGTCGGAACGCCTGCCCATCATGTTACTGCAAGATCTGTTTCGTCGAGCAAAGTCAACCCCGTTGGGTCGGCGCAGGAGATGATCCGGCAGACACCCAGGTATTTCAAATTATGAGGATGTTTCATATGGCGGGTCGCTGTGTCGATTGCGGCTCCTGCATTGAAGTATGTCCCATGGGTGTCGATCTCAGGAATTTCCTGAAAAAGCTGGATAAGGACGGGGTTGAGCTTTTCGCTCACCGGGCGGGAGAATCGCTCGACAATCCAGCACCGCTTTCAACTTTCAAGATGGAAGATAAAGAAGAATTTATATATGAGCCATAATAAAAGGATTGCCGGAGAGAATATGGGAACTTTTTTAGAAGAAGTCAATGAACGGATAGGAGGAGTCCCTATACAGAATTGTTATCACTGCCGGAAATGTACGGCGGGATGTCCCATCGCATTTGCTATGGAATACAATCCTAATCGGATCATTAAAATGATTCAGATGGGAATGAAGGATAAGGTTCTTAACAGTTCTACCATATGGTTGTGTGCCTCCTGTGAGACATGCGTTACGCGGTGTCCCAATGAAGTTGATATTGCCCGGATGATGGATGTCTTACGCGAGATGGCCATAGAATCGAATGTGGATGTTAAGGAAAAGAATATACTGAAATTCCACGAGGCCTTTCTCTCCAATGTCAAATCGGGTGGACGCATCAATGAGCCCCTCATGATTGTCAATTACAAGTTGAAATCGGGCGATTATTTTTCCGATATGGCGATGGGTATGAGCATGTTCATGAAAGGCAAACTGTCGCTTTTTTCTCCGAGAACAAAAGATATAAAATCGGTTAGAAAGATATTTGAAGACACTAAAAAGATCTAGTGATGAGGTTACTCTTCACTGTTTAACGGATGCTTAAGGAGGCTATAGTTGAAGGTTTCATATTATCCAGGATGTTCGCTTCACGCTACAGCAAAAGAATATGATCAATCGGTCCGGGCTGTCAGCAAGGCCTTGGGGATTGAATTGCATGAGATCGATGATTGGTCATGCTGCGGCGCCTCTTCTGCTCATATGACCAATCATAAATTATCGGTTGCCCTTCCCGCAAGAAATATCATTGCGGCAGAGGCAGATGACCTTGATATTATGGTTCCCTGTGCCGCCTGTTTTAACCGCTTCAAATCGGCACAATATCACCTTAAAGAGAATGAGACATTAAAGGCAGAAATCGAAGGTATCATTGGGAAGAAATACAACGGCACCGTTGCGGTCAGAAACCCCATTGATGTTGTATACAACGATATTGGCCTTGAAAAGTTGAGTGAGCTGGTGACGAGGAAACTGGACGGGTTAAAGCCGGTGGCGTATTACGGATGCCTGTTGCTGCGTCCCCCCGAGATGTGCGAGTTTGATGACTACGAGAATCCATATATGATGGATGGTATTATGGATAGCCTCGGGGCTGAATCGAAACCATGGTCATACAAGACAGAGTGCTGCGGTGGAAGTTTGACTTTGGGCAAGACTGAGATAGTTGTGAGTCTGATAGATAGGTTAATGAAGATGGCGCGAGAGGCGGGTGCCAACTGTCTGGTGTGTGCCTGCCCGGTCTGCTTTGCTAATCTGGACATGAGAGCGAGTGAAGATGTAAGACTACCGGCATTTTATTTTACAGAACTCCTTGCCCTGGCAATGGGGTTGGCCGGACCCGAATCATGGTTCAAGATGCATAACGTTGATCCACGACCATTGCTCAAGTCTTTGGCGCTTGTATAATCAAAAAACTAATTAATCAAGGAAAGATATGGAAACGAGATTAATAAAAAAGGATGCTCTGGCCGGTATTATTGACAAGCTTTCAGAACAGATGCTGGTCTATGCACCGGTAAAAGACGAGGATAACGTTCTCTTTAAGGTCCTGGAAAAGGGTATGGAGCCCTTTGTCGCTTATTCCAATACGAGAAATGCTCCCAAGAATTTTTTCTTTCCCCAGACTGAAACCATGATGCGATATATGAGAACTGAAAGGGGAATGGAGCTTTCAGGCGAGGAGGGAGAGATACAGGAGGCAATCCTTTTCGGAGTACGCCCCTGCGATGCGCGAAGTTTTGTCCTGCTCGATAAGATCTTTGACCAGGAAAAGTACAAAGATCCTTATTACATAGATAAAAGGGATAAAACCACCATCGTTTCTCTCGCCTGTGTTCATCCACCCTATACGACGTGTTTCTGCACGTCCGTAGGAGGACACCCCATGTCACAAGAAGGGGTCGATGTCATGTTGACCGATATGGGGGACGAGTATCTGGCTGAGTTCTTCACTCCGAAAGGTGAAAAGCTCTTGGGGAAGATGGGAGATCTGCCCAAGGCGGATGAGGCGGCAGCGGTAAAAAAAGAAGAATTATCGGCGAAAGCGGCAGAAGAGATACAATCCAAGGTTGCCGGAAAGGATATAAAGCCCTGGTTGGATGACAATTTTGAACATCCCTTCTGGGACACGATTTACCAGAGTTGTCTCGCCTGCGGGACATGCACATATCTCTGTCCTACCTGTCACTGTTTTGACATCACCGATGAGGCAAAAGGGAGTGACGGAAAGAGAATCAGGACATGGGATTCCTGTATGTACTGGCTGTTTACTGTTGAGACATCCGGCCATAATCCGAGGACATCGCAAAAGCAGCGATGGCGGCAGCGGCTCATGCATAAATTCAAATATTTTGTAGATAACTTTGATGCAATTGCATGTGTGGGATGTGGCCGCTGTGTGATGTATTGCCCTGTTAATATTGATATACGAAAAATAGTGAACGATATTTCGAAATTATAGTTTCGGGAGATAATGATGCAGAAAAATCCATATGTACCGATTCCTGTTGATGTTGCCAAAATTGTAACGGAAGTGACATCGAAAGACATCAAAACGTTTCGGTTTGCCTTTGTCAATAAAGAAGATGAAGAAAATTTTAAATATTTGCCGGGACAGTTCGCCGAGCTTTCTATCTTTGGAAAAGGCGAATCTCCCATCGGGATTGCCTCATCGCCGACACAGCAGGGGTATCTTGAATTTACGGTACAGAAGGCCGGAGTTGTGACATCTGCCCTCCATGAGCTTGAAGAGGGTGCGCGTATGGGTGTGAGAGGTCCCCTCGGCAATTCATGGCCAGTTGACTACTTAGAAGGGAAAAACATTGTTATTGTCGGTGGGGGTTTTGCCTTTACCACCTTGCGATCCATGATCAATTATATGATTCATGAAGACAATCGATCCAGATTCGGGAACATTACAGTCGTGTATGGCGCGCGTGAGCCGGGACTCCTCATTTACAAGGATGAGCTCACTGCGTGGGAGAAGAGGGACGATATAGACATGTACGTAACGGTGGACAAAGGTGATGAATCCTGGACGGGGAGAGAAGGATTTGTTCCCACCGTATGTAAAGAGGTCGGACCGAGTTCTGATAACGCAGTCACCATCATCTGCGGGCCGCCGATCATGATCCGCTTTACCCTTCCCGTGTTTTTTGAGCTCGGTTTCTCAAAAGAGAACATCTATACGTCTCTGGAAATGCGGATGAAGTGCGGTATTGGAAAATGCGGACGCTGTAATGTGGGGGAAAAGTATGTCTGTAAAGACGGTCCCGTATTTTCCCTTGCCGAACTCGATAAACTGACGCCGGAATATTAGCACCTTCCTGCGCTGGAAACGCATTCAGGCCAACGTCAGGGAGCCTTAGGCTCCCTTTTTTTTATGTGGAATTTTTGCAAACGATTTGATAACCGATTGACAATGAAGATGTTACGTGGTCAATGAGCAGCGTATCAATACACAGCGAGGTATCACGGCTAGCGTCCGGTGGTGCCCGTAATCAGGAGTTGAGAAATTGAATGAGGTAGTTGAAAAACAATATTTATCGAGCAATGTGGTGAAAATGCGTATCAACGCACCCGACGTCGCTCGAAAACGAAAAGCGGGGCAATTCATCGTTCTGATGACGGACGAAAAAGGTGAGCGAATTCCCCTCACACTTGTGGATTCAAGTGATAAAGATGGGACGATCACGATTATATTTCAGATTGTCGGCAAGACGACTACATGTCTTTCCGAGATGCCCGAGGGAGAGAAACTCTACGCCGTCCTCGGTCCCCTGGGCAGGTCAACGGAGATCGAGAATTTTGGCACCGTCGTCTGTGTCGGAGGGGGTGTGGGCATCGGTGTTGTCTATCCAATTACCAAAGCCCTCAAGGGAGCAGGCAACAAGATCATCTCCATTATCGGCGCGCGGACAAAAGACATCCTCATCCTCGAAGATGAAACGCGCGAGATGAGTGATACATTTCTGGTGGCAACAGATGACGGCAGTTACGGATTTCATGGATTTGTCAGTGATGTGCTCCAGAACGTGATCGATTCCGGAGAAAGGATTGACCGCGTTTTCGCCATCGGGCCGGTTCCAATGATGCGGGTGATCTGTAACGTCACGCGTCCGTACGACATAAAAACGATTGTCAGCCTGAATCCCATTATGGTCGATGCAACGGGGATGTGCGGGGCCTGCCGTGTGTCGGTGGGGGGGCATACCCGATTTGCCTGTGTTGATGGGCCCGAATTCGATGGTCATGACGTTGATTTCGATCTGCTGATGAGCCGTCTCAGAATGTACTATCACCATGAAAAAGAAGCAATGGAAGCGGTAAGGTGTGCCAGTCATGATTGAGAAAAAGGAGAAGAAACCGAAAAAGGAAAAAATACCTCGACAGTCGATGCCCGAGCAGAACCCTGAGGTCCGGCGGCATAATTTTGACGAGGTACCTCTCGGATATACAGAGGAACTGGCAATCCTCGAAGCGAAGCGGTGTATCCAGTGCAAGAAACCGGCCTGCGTGAGCGGCTGTCCTGTCGATATTGATATCCCGGGGTTTGTCAAGCTTGTTCTGGAAGAAGATTTTATTGGGGCAGCCCGAAAGATAAAAGAAACAAACAGTCTTCCCGCGGTCTGTGGCCGCGTGTGTCCCCAGGAAGCACAGTGTGAAGAAGCCTGTATCCTGGGCAAGAAGGGAGACCCCGTTGCGATCGGACGGCTCGAGCGGTTTGTCGCCGATTATGAACGAATTTCAGGAGACATTCTTCTGCCGGACAAGGCCCCGCCGACGGGGAAGAGAGTTGCCGTTGTAGGCTCCGGGCCTGCGGGACTGACGATTGCCGGTGACCTGGTCAAGCGCGGACACGATGTGACCATTTTTGAAGGACTCCACGAGCCAGGCGGGGTTCTGGTCTACGGCATTCCCGAGTTTCGACTCCCGAAGGCTATCGTTGCGGCCGAAGTCGACTATCTCAGAAAGCTGGGCGTGAAGATCGTAACCAATGTGGTAATAGGACGGGTCAAAACGGTCGATGAGCTTTTTGAAGACGGCTTTGATGCCGTATTTCTCGGCGTGGGTGCTGGTGCGCCGGTCTTCATGAATGTCCCGGGGGAAAACCTCAGCGGCATCTATTCGGCCAATGAATACCTTACCCGATCCAACCTGATGAAGGCCTACCGCTTCCCTGAGTATGATACACCCATCGCCGTGGGGAAAAATGTCGGTGTTATCGGGGGCGGTAATGTGACGATGGATTCCGCAAGGACTGCCCTCCGAATGGGTGCCGACAATGTCTATGTTATCTATCGGAGAACGGAAGTCGAAATGCCGGCGAGGAGCGAAGAGGTCCACCATGCCAAAGAAGAAGGCGTCCAGTTCAAGCTCCTCACCAATCCGGTCGAATACATCGGTGATGAACACGGTTGGGTAAAGGGGGTCCGCTGTATCACAATGGAGCTCGGGGAGCCGGATGAGTCGGGACGGCGGCGCCCGGTTCCGGTTGAGGGATCAGAGTATGTGATCGATGTTGATATGGTTGTCGTTGCCATCGGGACAAACGCTAACCCGGTAATCGCGGCCACAACTCCCGGACTTGAAACAAACAAGTGGGACTATATCGTTGCCAAAGACGAAAGCGGCGAGACGACCCGTGAGCGGGTCTACGCCGGGGGCGATATCGTGACCGGCTCTGCCACGGTTATTCTCGCCATGGGGGCCGCAAAGAAGGCCGCAGTGGCAATTGATGAATATCTGAAAAGAAAAGGTTGAAGTTCAAAGATAAAAGGTTCGAGAACTCAGTTCGAGAACCGATGGTTTGATGCAATGAGTAAACTTAAATCCCCATTTTGTAACTGGGGGTAACGCGAGTGCCTGCCGTTTATCCATCCTTTCTTGTCCAGTCATACGGAATGTCGTTGTCGTGGGGGTGAGCCCTTAACTCGTCCGGGTCGGTGTAGTTGTATACTTCCGTGGGCGTGTTGACGACGACGGCCTCATCATGCGACACACACTTGAATCCGTGGTATACGTACGGTGGAATGTGCACGAGTATGGGGTTATGGTCGCCCGCAAAAAATTCGTTGATCTCTCCGTGTGTCGGTGAATCTTCACGAGAATCGTAGAGCACGATCTTCATGGTGCCTTTCACGACGGCCATGTTGTCTGACTGTTTTTTGTGGTAGTGCCATCCCTTTACCACTCCCGGGTAGGCGGTGGTCATGTAGACCTGCCCGAATTGTTCGAACATTTCATCATCCTGGCGAAGGATTTCCATCAGTCTTCCCCGTTCATCCGGTATAACACGCAACTTTTTGATTTTCACCCCTTCGATCATGGTCCATGCTCCTTTATAGTATTAGTTGTACCTATACCTCATTTGAATCGGTTTTAGCAATAACGATTGTATTCGAACAGAGCATGTACGATTCACTGTTTGCTACTGTACACACGTGTAGGTATGTAGTATATGTTTCTCACGGTGCATGTACGGAATATCAGGAGTCGCGGTCATGTCAATGTCGGATGAACGGTTTATGAGAAGGGCCCTGCAATTGGCACGGCGAGGGGCAGGGTGGGTAAGTCCCAATCCCATGGTGGGCGCAGTCATTGTCAAAGACGGAACAATTATCGGTGAGGGATACCACAGAAAGTTCGGCGCGCCGCATGCGGAGATCAATGCCATCGCGCATGCTTCTGCACCGCTCGCAGGAGCCACGATGTATGTGACCCTCGAACCATGCTCCCACTATGGCAAAACGCCACCCTGTGTCGATAAGATTATCGAAACGAGGGCGGCACGCGTGGTGGTCGGTGTGCAGGACCCCAATCCCCTGGTCGCCGGCAGGGGGATTCAGCTTTTGGAAGAACACGGCATAGAGACGACGGTCGGTGTGCTCGAGGAAGAATGCCGACAGCTCAACGAGATATTTTTCAAGTATATGACTGCGGGGATTCCCTTTGTGACGGTCAAGTACGCACAGACCCTCGACGGACGGATAGCCACTGCGACCGGGCATTCAAAATGGATCAGTTCGGAACCGTCATTGCGGTTTGCGCACCGCCTGAGAAGCCTGCACGATAGCATTCTGGTAGGTGCCGGGACCGTGCTGCGAGACGATCCGGAACTGACCGTTCGCCATGTCCGCGGGAGGAATCCCGTTCGAATCGTTGTTGATTCGACCCTCAGGATACCTGACAATGCGCGCATTCTCGACACCCAGCGAAACGCAACGACGATCGTTGCGACCACTGTGCGCTCCTCAGTTGAAAGGCGCGATATTCTGGAACAGAGGGGTATCGAAGTCCTCATCACCGATGAAACCAAACAGGGCCGCGTTGACCTGGAGTCACTGCTGCCGCAACTGGCCGCGAAGAACATATCGTCGATCCTGGTGGAAGGGGGTGCTGACGTGATCACCTCTTTCGTCCACAGAAAGCTACCCGACCGGATGGTGATTATTACAGCACCGAAGATTGCAGGAAAAGGAATTGAAGGGATTGGGGATCTGGGGATAAATAAAATTGACAATTCGATTCAGTTGGTATTTAAGAAGATCTCTCGCCGAGGGGATGATGTCATCTTCGACGCAAGAATCCGGAAGTGATTGAGATCAAACGGTGCAGAGAGGTTCTTATTGTCGGAAAACGCTAATCCGACAGTATGCCTTCAGTAAATCTTTTGTTGTGGATTTCTCACTGGTGATAATGCCGCGTTTCGCGTGCCCCGGCGTGGCATGTACGAAAACGCGTGAACGAGTAGAGTCATGATTCCGGCATACGCTCGGGAAAATATGAAAAAATGCTGGCTCCGGGCCGGGGTGTTCCCACACGCGGATGTCAAATGTAAGTGCCGAAGGATGTGCGTTTCTGCTATTAGTATTTTATAATAATCCTTACGTAAAGGAGTAAAATCAGTGTCTTGGTATGCTATTCATACGAAAAGCCGTCATGAAGACAAGGTATACAATGGTCTGGTGCAGAAGTCGATTGAAACATTTCTTCCAAAGATGGAAGTGTGGAGTCGGCGAAAGGACAGACGGAAGCGCATCCACGTGCCGATGTTTTCAGGATACCTTTTCGTAAATATTGATGAACTGACCAACGAGAAAAAACTCGATGTTCTCAAAACCTACGGCGTCGTGCGGATACTCGGAAAACCGAACACTCATGTACCGATCCCGGTACCTGAAGTACAGATTGAGGCAATCAAGAGTTTGATAGAGTCACAAGTAGAGATTCAGGCATGTATATACCCGAAAGAGGGGGAGAAAGCGCGTATTGCCGACGGCCCCTTCAAGGGAATTGAGGGGATCGTGAAGAAAACGGACCTGAAGAAAAACCTCTTTGTCGTCTCGATCGACTTGCTCCAGCGTTCCGTGGCAATCAAACTTGAGGGGTTCCAGATTGAGCGGATTTAACCGGCGAATGCCTTCATCATCTCCCCCACGAGTTCGTCGCCCCGCCCCTTGTATTTCGGCGAAAAGTGAAAAATCGAGACATTCTTTACGCCTGCCTTCCGTGCGAGTGTGCCCGCCTGTTGCGCCGTGAGGTGATATTTCCGCGAGGCGATATCGCTGTCTTCGTGGAGAAACGGCGCTTCGATAAAGAGGATATCGGCGTCTCGTGCCAGGGTGATGATTTTCTCGCTATTTTCTTTGCTGTAGATGGCGTCGGCGACGTAGCATATCTTATTCCCCGGCGTTACTTTCACGATCGCCTCTTTCAGCATCCCGAGAGAGTAAGATGTCTCGTCGAGGTGTCCGTCATTATTCTTCCACCAGACCCGCACAGGACTGCTGTCCGGTTCGTTTCTGAGAATCTGGCGCTTGAATTCCGCCAGCCACTGACCTATGGGAAGGTGCAATGCTTCAAGGGCGTTTCTCTTGATGTTCAGGTGTTGCTTCTCTTCCAGAGAGAAGGCGATCGACGGTATCCGGTGGTCGAGGTGTGCACATTTTACCGTAAAATCGTCGCGTTCCACCACCGTCCCGTCAAACACGCCCCGAATCGTGATATCTTCCGGCCTGAATGCATGCTGGCAGTGGTATTGCTTCACAATTTTATGATTATCGTGCAGTTCCGTCACAATGATATCGAAATCATTCGTATAGTTTTCAACCAGGTTCCATGTATAGGCGCCGATTTTACTCTCCACGTTTTTTATAAAGCCGGGGGGACCAAAGAGGGATATGTGCTGATCTCTTCCGAGACTAACACGCAGCAGATGGTCGAAACCGATGAAATGGTCCATGTGGGTGTGGGAGATAAAGATGTGACTTATCTTGAGAAGTTTTCGCGGAGGGAGGTGGTGCACTTCGCCCAGATCGAAAAGGAGTGCCTCACGTCGGTACCTGAAGTCTACATAGACGCCGGGGTCAGAGAAGGGATCGTTGATGAGGGATGCCGTGAACATGTTCGCACCGATTACGCGGCAAATCTGCCGTATTCATTTAAAATATAGGTGCAAACTGTCTTGTATGTCAAGAAGATCGCTCATATAATTGCTTGCGGATACATTTGCATAAATTTTCATTCTCTATTATAGTGCCACCATGGCGATGTTCAGTATCACTCCGGCAAAAGAAAAAGCGCTCCATGAGCGTATGGATCGGCTCGGTATCCGAGAAGAGGATCTCAGGGAAACCTTTATCAGATCGTCCGGCCCGGGGGGGCAGCGGGTGAACAAGGCCTCGACCTGTGTATTCCTGGTCCACGAACCGACGGGATTCGCCGTGAAATGTCAGGACTCCCGCTCGCAGGCAACGAATCGATATCTGGCCAGACGACATCTTGCCGACAAAGTCGAAAGTTTGCAGAAAGGGCGTGAAAGTGCCGAGCAACAAAAGATCGAGAAGATACGGCGGCAGAAACGAAAGCGGTCAAAGCGGGCAAAAGAAAAAATTCTCAAATTGAAGCATGAGCAGTCCGAGAAAAAGGCGTTCCGTTCGAAACAGTCCATCTCTCGGGACGATTACTGATGCTGGTACAAGGATAAGACAAAAAAAGAGGGAAAGCTGCTGGGTATTTCGCTTTCCCTCTTTTCCCCTATGAGGCCGGAGTTTAACCACCCATGACGAGTTTCACCAGTGGGTTGGCATAGAGGATGACCAGTGAGACGACCAGCGCATAAATCGTGATGGACTCGGTCATTGCCATACCGACCAACATGGTGAGCAGGATCTTACCTTGGGCTTCAGGGTTTCTTCCAACTGCGTTCGCGCTGCCGCTTGTGGCCTGTCCCATACCGGAACCGGCTCCTATTGCACCAAGCCCAATTGCAAAACCAGCTGCGAGAACACTGCATCCGATGACGATTGCCCTTTCGTATGAAGGTCCTTCGGCACCTTCAGCGGCCAATGCAAATGGGGCCATGATAAGCAGCACCCAGAAGATCGCCATCCCAATAGTCATACCCTTTAACGCTTTTCTCATATAAACCTCCTCAATATGAATTTATTAGGCTGCCTTTACATACAACGATTCTTCGCTTAGGGTCCTTTTTTCTGTTACTAAGGAAGGAATAACGCCCCCTATAAAGGCAGTATATACCCATTTAACCGCACGAAAAGCAATTGTCAAGAACTATTTGGATATGCTATGGAAGGTTCTGTAAACTGATGGATGTTTTCACTACCTTTCAGGAGCGTGAGCGATGTCGGCGGACGGTAAAAGGATCTTGTTGCAACGGCTGCAGAGTGATATTCCCCTCGACAGACGGCCCTTCGCGCGTATCGGAAAAGATATCGGCTTCAGCGAAGAAGAGGTGCTCAACCTAATACACACTCTCATGTTGGAAGGCACAATCAGGAGATTCGGCGCCGTGCTGCGGCATCGAAAGGCGGGTTTTACCCACAACGTGATGGTCGTCTGGGCAGTGCCGGATGACGCCTGTGATACCGTGGGGCAGATCCTCTCTTCGCGCCCGGAAGTTACCCACTGTTACGAGAGAACCCCCCCGTTTGAAGGGAAATACACGATATTTTCCATGATGCATTTCAAAGAAGACGACGATCCCGAGACAGTGATTCAAATACTTTCGCGACAAACCGGTATCATCGATTATAAACTCTTGCGTACGGAACGGGAATTTAAAAAGAAGAGCATGGAGTATTTCTGAAATGACGAAGAATTCGAAAACACTGTATGAAAAGGCGGTGCACCTCATCCCGGGAGGGGTGAACAGCCCCGTTCGGGCCTTCAAGGCTGTCGAGGCGACGCCGATCTTTATCACCCGCGCGTCGGGTTCCCGGCTGTGGGACGTCGAAGGGAATGAATACATCGATTATGTCGCTTCATGGGGGCCGCTGATACTCGGCCACAGTCATCCTGCTGTTGTTGCAGCGATACAACAGACTGCCGAAAGGGGAACGAGTTACGGGATTCCGACGGAACGGGAGATCGAAATGGCGGAGCTTATTGTCGATGCCTTTCCGTCTATTGATATGGTGAGGATGGTGAGTTCGGGAACCGAGGCGACGATGAGCGCGATACGGCTTGCCCGCGGCTACACGGGAAGGGACAGGATTATCAAGTTTGACGGGTGTTATCACGGCCACTCGGACTCACTGCTTGTCAAGGCGGGGTCAGGAATTGCCACGTTTGGTATACCCGGCAGTCCCGGTGTGCCGGAAGAGATCGCGGGTTTGACGATCACACTACCCTACAATGACGGTGCTGCCGTGAGGGCGGCTATCGAAAGGTACGGGGATGAAACGGCATGTGTCATCGTTGAACCTGTTGCCGGTAATATGGGCGTAGTGCCACCGCAGGCAGGATTTCTGGAGGAGCTCCGAAAAGTCACGGCGGAAAAAGGGATTATTCTGATATTTGATGAAGTGATCACAGGTTTCAGGGTGGCATACGGCGGCTATCAAACCCTCGCCGGTATCGAGCCTGATCTGACATGTCTGGGAAAGATCATCGGCGGTGGTCTCCCCGTCGGCGCCTTCGGGGGCAAACGGGATATCATGGAAGCCCTCGCACCTGTCGGTCCCGTCTATCAGGCTGGCACGCTTTCCGGCAACCCGCTGGCAATGGCGGCAGGTATGGCAACCCTGAACGTATTGAGGGAGGAAACGCCGTATAGCAAACTCGAAGAGAAAACAGCATACCTTTGCGGTGAAGTGGATAGATTGCTCAATGAGAAAGGAATCCCGAATCATGTGAATCGGGTGGGGTCAATGTTTACGGTGTTCTTTGCCCCCGGGGCGGTGTTCGATTTTTCATCGGCAAGCGCATCGAATACGAAACTGTTCTCCCGGTATTTCCAGAATATGCTTGCCCAGGGGATCAGCATCGCGCCGTCACAATTCGAGGCCTCTTTTGTGTCAACCGCGCACAGTGACGAAGATATAGCCAGAACGCTCGAAGGTGTCAAAAAAGTGTTGTGAACGGGTAATGGTGAAGTTCCGGTTATAATGAGTGAGGCATGGAAAAAGATATGTGATCACGTTTCCTGTTTTCACCTAACGATGTGGCCGGGATCAAAGTTTTCCACGAAGGCAATCCCTCTGCTGAAAAAGGATGTTACAATTTGAGATTTCAAACGGTTTCTCCTTGACTTTTTAAATACATTTCATTAAGTTAACGCGTTGTTCAACTCGTGAACAGGGGGCGTGTCTTGTCAAACCAGAATTCCACTGTCAAACTTGAGAGCGAAGAAGTGCTCAAACTGCTGCGGGAAATCGAGGGGCGTTCCGCCATGACCCAGCGCGAGCTTTCCTCACGCCTCGGAATCAGTCTGGGCAAGATCAATTTCTTGTTGAAAGCTCTCATAGACAGGGGTCTGGTAAAGATGAGTAATTTTAAGAATTCGCGTAACAAAGCCGCCTATATCTATCTCCTGACTCCGCGGGGTATCGAAGAGAAGGCGCGAATCACCTACCATTTTCTCATTCAGAAAACGAAGGAGTATGAAACGCTTGAAAAGGAAATTGAGCAACTGAAACTGGAAGTTACTGCCATTGATATTTCCATGGAAGAACAAAGCTAGTGACATGTTAGACCATACATTTACCGTAACCATTTTATAACTATACGATATAATTAGATAATAGTCGATTTTCCCGGTGTAATTCAGGGGGCGGAGCTGTATCGTGTGGCGGATACAACGGGTACAACACATTACAACTATGAAGGTGCAACCATGAATCAGAACGACACGAGTGTATCTCCCTCCGGAGAGGTGTTTCCTCTTCCCGAGGGCAGTGAGTACGACCTGGAGTTTGAGCGAATTAGGAGGCTTGTCGACGAGCAGCGTCTTGCGAGACGGGAAATCGTCGTGGTCATGGGCGTCGGGTTTGTCGGGGCAGTTATGGCGGGTGTTATCGCCGATACCGTTGATCCGACAACGGGCGAGCCGACCAAATTCGTCATCGGTATGCAGCGGCCCTCACCCCGATCATTCTGGAAGATACCCTATTTGAACCGGGGTGAAGCCCCCGTGGAGGCGGAAGACCCTGAGGTGGCGCCTCTGATCCACCGCTGTGTCACCGAAAAGAAGACACTGATTGCTACCTATACCTACGATGCCCTTTGCCTTGCCGATGTGGTGGTAGTCGATATACAGTGCGATTATTTTAAGGAAATGCTCGGAAATGTGCGCGAGGGACATGCCGAAATCAAGGCACTTGAAGACGGTCTGAAGATCATTGGAGAGAAGATACGGCCCGAGTGCCTCGTTCTCATTGAAACAACCGTTCCGCCTGGAACAACGGAATATGTCGCCTATCCCATTATGAAGCGGGCATTCCAGAAACGCGGGATCACCGATAGGGAACCACTTCTGGCACATTCCTTCGAACGGGTCATGCCGGGGCGTGAGTATGTCTCGTCAATCCGGGATTTCTGGCGGGTGTGCAGCGGGATCAATGAGGGTGCGCGCAAAAAAGTAGTGAAATTCCTCTCCGAAGTCCTGAACGTGGAGAAGTTTCCTTTGACCGTCCTTGACCGTCCCATTGAGAGCGAGACCTGTAAAATCGTTGAAAATTCCTATCGGGCAACGATCCTGGCGTATCTCCACGAATGGAGTCTCTTTGCGGAGCGAAACGGTGTCGATCTCATCAAAGTGATGCAGGCCATCAAGGTTCGTCCCACCCATTCGAATATGATTTTCCCCGGGCCCGGTATTGGCGGATACTGCCTGCCCAAGGATGGCGGGTTGGGTGTCTGGGCATACAACACCCTCATGGGATTTGAAGACAATATTTTTGAACTAACACCCCTCGCAATCGATATCAACGATACGAGGGCACTCCATGTGGCGGAGCTCGTCCGTGATGCCCTCAGGAATATGGGGAAGATCGTTGCTGCTTCGAAGATTGCCGTGCTCGGTGCATCGTACAGGGAAGATGTGGGAGATACGCGCTATAGTGGGTCTGAGATTGTCGTTCGAAAACTGACAGAGATGGGAGGAGAAGTCGAGGTCCACGACCCGTATGTGAAGCGCTGGTGGGAGTTTGAAAAACAGGAGAGCTACCCTGCACATGGTCATTCGTTGGCGAAATTTTTCCGAAATCAAGAAAATTTAAAGGAATTGACTGTACACAAAAACATTGAAGAAGCGTTAAAGGACGCTGATTCCGTGGTTCTGGCGGTTCGCCACGAGGAGTATCTTCATCTGAATCCTGACGAGATTGTGGAGATGACAGGGCAGCCTGTCGCTATGATCGACTGTTTCGGCATCCTGGATGATGAAAAGATTCGTCGATTCTTTGAGCTCGGCTGTGAAGTGAAAGGTCTGGGAAGAGGTCATGTAAAACGGATAAAGGATCAGGTTCTTGATATGAAACAGAACTAGGCGAAAGTCATGAGCACGCCTGTTCTTGGAAAATTGCAAGTAAAAGAAAAACTTGTAAATTTAGTAGGTTATAGAATAGTTTGTCGGCTGGTATCGCGAGTATACCGCCAGCCGAATCACGCAACCGAATCAACAGAATTCATGAGGAAGTGTTGACAATGGCGGATGGCTCTTACAATCACTATGTAATAAGGCTTCACCGCATGGATTTTGCAGTGTTGGATTGTACGAAGGATTGTAGTAATCTTACTGTGAAAAACTATCTGTTGATATGACATCTGCTACGACGTAAGAATATATGATCAAGAAAAGAGGATCTCTACAATAAAATGGTAAAATGGATACTCGTAGCCGCGGCGCGGCCAAATTTTATGAAAATAGCTCCTTTACTGCGAGCAATTAAAACCTATAACCGGTTAAATGGACATCGGCTGATCCCTTATCTTGTTCACACGGGACAGCACTATGATTATAATATGTCTGAGGCCTTCTTCGGGGATCTCGGCATTCCGAAGCCTGATACTCATCTGGGGGTTGGCTCGGGAACACATGCCGAGCAGTCGGCAAAGGTTATGATTGCCTTTGAGAAGGTCCTCGTGCGCGAAAAACCCGCGCTGGTCATCGTTGTGGGTGATGTGAATTCGACGATGGCCTGTGCACTTACAGCAGTAAAATTACATATTCCTGTCGCGCATGTCGAAGCGGGGCTCCGAAGTTTCGATCGAACAATGCCGGAAGAAATTAACCGTATCGTTACCGACTGTGTGTCGGAGTACCTTTTTACCCCGTCTCCGGATGGAGATAAGAATTTGTTGCGAGAAGGGATCAGTGAAGATAAGACTTATCTCGTCGGCGATATTATGGTTGATAGCCTCCTCGACAGCTTGGAAAAGGCAAAGAATCGCCCGACCCTTGAAAAGTTGGGACTCGTGGCAGGATGTAACGGTGGTTCTGCCGACCGGAAGACCGGCGTGCGGAGCTATGCCCTTCTGACACTGCACCGGCCCGCAAACGTTGACAATGGTGATAGATTGTCTCGTATTCTCAACGGGATAACCCGGATTGCGGAACGGATACCGGTGCTTTTCCCAGTACACCCCCGGACACAAAAGCAGGTGCGTCTATTCGGACTCGAAAATGCGTTTGTGTTTCACCAGACACCGGCGTTGGAATTAAGTGATTATGAAGAAGGGGGCGTCCTGAAAAAAAAGATTCATTGTTTTGAACCGTTCGGTTATCTCGACTTTTTAAATTTGATGGCACACGCAAAGGTTATTCTCACGGATTCTGGGGGGATACAGCAGGAGACCACCGTGATGAATATTCCCTGTGTCACTCTGCGAGATACGACGGAGCGACCGCTGACCATTTCTCAGGGAACAAACGTGTTGGTCAACGATGACGAACAAAAAATCGTGTCAGAAGTTTCCAAGGCCTTAAACGGGGTGCGGCGAAAAAGTATGTGCCCAGCAATCTGGGACGGGCACACGGCGGAGCGTATCGTAACGATACTGGCCGGCAAACAAGAAGAATAATAGAGAGGAGTGAGAAATACAAACGCAGCAGCATGAATTTGCTGGACAGTCTCTTCTTTTCTTACAAAGGTTGCGATAATTTTATAAACGTCATATTCTTCAGGGGGCGACAATGGAAAAGGATCAACTGAATAAACAATCATACGAGCGTTACCGCTACGACGATAGAATCGAACTCATCACGATTCTCCAGGTGTTGTGGAAGTGGAAGTGGTTTATCGTGGGGGGGACATTCCTTGTTGCTGTGGTGGCAGTGATAATAAGTTTACAACTAGCGAAGGTATACAAGGTCACGATGGTTGTACGTCCCGGTATCCTCAGGATCGAGGGAAACGGGAAAAACACCTATATCGATTCAATCGCCAATATCAAGGCGCTGGTAGACGCGGGAACATTCGAGAGCGATATGTATGATCTTATTCGGTCTTCAAATAACGATGTACCGAAGAGAATCATCATAAAAACTAGGGTACGAAAAGATTCCGATACCTTGAAGATAGCCTATGAAACCGCTGACATGGCTCAAGGAATCAATTTGCTGAATCTATTGAGCGACCGTCTCATCGAGAGATACGACAAGCTGGTCGATTACTATCGAAGAGAAACGGACGTGTCGATGCAGCAGAAGAAGACCGAAATTGATGGTCACAAAGCCGGAAAGAAAAAATTTGAGCAGAAAATCAAAGAGGAAAGGGGTAGAATCGGCGAACTTACGACAGAACTTAAACTGATAACAAACAACACCGATTCCCTAATGAAAGAAAGAGAAAAATTCCTTACCCGCAATATCGATAAAGATAATATTCTGTCGGCGCTTCTTTACAGCAATACGATACAGCAGAACTTAGAGTTGTCGAATGCCTACAAAAATGAGATTAATGATTACCGGTTGAGAATCACCGAGTATCAACATAAAGTCGAGATTGCCAACAACGCGATAAAAAAGCTCGTCGATGAGATAGAGTATTTTAAATTTAAAAAGAGTGAGATTCAAAATATCCAGATTCTCCAACCTCCGACGTCGAGCCTTTATCCCGTCAAGCCGAAAAAGATGCTCATCGCGGCGTTATCTACGATAGTCGCTTTCTTTCTGTTCGTTTTTCTTGCCTTCTGTATTGAATATTATCGGAATGTCTCAGTGCGATCGGGTCGGAACGAATGAAAGGTGTGGACGGCATAGTCAATAAGGGGAAAAAGATCGCAATAGTGCAATCGAATTATATTCCATGGAAGGGGTATTTTGATTTGATTCGCTCTGTCGATGAGTTCATTCTTTTTGATGATATGCAGTACACGCGGCGGGATTGGCGAAACAGAAACAAAATCAAAACGCGAACCGGCAATGAATGGATTACAATCCCGGTGCAGGTCAAAGGTAATTACTATCAAAAAATCAAAGATACGCTGGTGGGAGATACGCAGTGGAATCGTAGCCACTGGAAAAAAATAGTCCATAATTATTCGAAAGCACGTTATTTCAATGAGTACAGGGATATCTTTGAGACGATGTACCTGCAGCTGACCGATACGTTTCTGAGTGATATCAACCTGAAGTTTATTAACATGGTGTGTGCACTCCTGGGGATCGAAACAAAGATCACATGGTCGATGGAGTATCGTCTGATTGACGGCAAAACAGAACGCCTGATCGATTTGTGCGAACAGGCCGGCGCGGCGGAATACCTGTCGGGTCCCACTGCGAAGGGGTATATCGATGAGGAGCTCTTCCAGGAAGCGGGTATCCGCCTGACGTATGTAGATTATTCCGGCTACCCGGAGTACTCACAACTCTTCCCGCCCTTTAACCATGCCGTAAGTATCATCGATCTTATTTTTAATGAGGGGCCGAATGCCTCCAACTACATGAAGAGTTTGTAATATGGATCTTTCCATTGTGACAACGCTGTACAGTTCCGCCCCCTACATTGAAGACTTCTATGCACGCATCAGCCGGGCAGCAGGGACGATTACCGACGCCTACGAGATTATATTCGTGAACGACGGATCGCCCGACAATTCACTCGATATTGCCAAGGCACTGTTTGAGAAGGATCACAGGGTCCGTATTGTCGATTTGTCGCGAAACTTCGGGCATCACAAGGCGATGATGACGGGCCTCGCCCATGCCTCCGGCGATCTGGTCTTTTTGATCGACAGTGATCTGGAAGAGGAGCCGGAGTTGCTCGCTACCTTCTACGACGCGATCACCACTTCGGGTGCCGATGTAATCTACGGCGTACAGCAGAAGCGAAAAGGGTCTTTTGTCGAAAAGATCGGCGGCCATCTGTTCTATGGTCTGTTGAATCATCTCTCGAACTATCCTATCCCTTCAAACATAATCACGGCCCGGCTCATGAGAAAACGCTATGTTGTACGTCTTATCGAACACAGGGATCGAGAAGTGTTTATCGCGGGGCTGTGGGCAATCACAGGGTTCGAGCAGTTGCCAATAATTGTAAACAAAACCGATAAGGGTACGTCGGTGTACGATTTGAAACGAAAACTTTCAATTCTCGTCAACTCAATTACCTCGTTCAGCAACAGGCCCCTTGTCTATATCTTTTATCTCGGTATTCTGATCATGGCGTGTTCGGGATGCGCCGCCCTGTACCTCATAATTCGACGTTTATTTTTTGATGTGCTTCTATCAGGCTGGCCGTCGCTGATCGTGTCGGTATGGCTGCTAGGAGGTATAACTATTTTCTGTGTCGGCATAATAGGTATCTATTTGTCAAAGATTTTTATGGAAACAAAGGATCGACCCTATACGGTCGTCAAAGAGGTATACGAGAAGAGGAATGAAACGCACACCTATTGAAGCAATCGTTTGCGATGTGGAGCGATACTACAGCGATAAAATCGAGAAATTCGGGGCAACGGCGCGGGGGGTTGATTGGAACTCAAGAGAATCACAGGAACTCCGATTCGAGCAGCTCTTGAAGGTGACAGGTGCCCCCACGCAAATATCGATCAATGATTATGGCTGTGGCTACGGCGCGCTGGTCAACTATTTGAGATCCCAAGGGTATGATTTTCAATATGTTGGCTTCGATATTTCAAAAAAGATGATTGCCGAGGCTCAGAGAATTCATGCGGGATCAAAGGAGTGCAGCTTTGTAACGGATGAATCAGAACTCTCGGTACGTGATTACACGATTGTAAGCGGGGTGTTTAACGTAAAGTTGCAAACCGACACTGCCGCGTGGGAAGAGTATGTCGTTACGACAGTGCATAAAATTGCACGTCTGAGTCGAAAAGGGTTTTCTTTCAATGTCCTGACAAAATACGCCGATCGCGATATGATGAGAGATGATCTCTATTATGCCGATCCCCTGAAGATGTTCGATTACTGCAAAAGAACCTTTTCACGGTATGTTGCGTTGCTTCATGATTACCCGCTCTACGAGTTTACTATCGTAGTCCGCTATTAGGGAGGGCAGAATGTCACGGATCATCATCTTCGGTGCCGGTGATATTGCAAAGCTGGCGCACTATTACTTCACCCATGATAGCGACCACGAGGTGGTGGCGTTTACTGTTGACGCCCGGTACCGCAACAGCGAGGCGTTTTGCGGACTGCCGCTCGTCGATTTTGAGGAGGTGACACGGCGCTATCCGCCGCAGGATCATGGGATGTTCATTGCGGTGAGCTATTCCCAGATGAATCACGTGAGGGCGGAAAAATACTACAGGGCTAAGAAGTTGGGGTATCACTTCGTGAGCTACGTGAGCAGCAGATGCACGTATCTGACGGACAATCCCGTCGGTGATAACTGTTTTATCCTTGAAGACAACACGATACAACCGTTCGTTCGAATCGGGAACAACGTCACATTGTGGAGTGGGAACCACATTGGTCACGACTCCCTTATTGACGACCACTGTTTTCTCGCCTCTCACATCGTCGTCTCAGGCAACGTCCGCATTGAGCCGTACTGCTTCATCGGGGTGAACGCTACCCTGCGCAATTCGATTACCGTTGCAAGGGAAACGCTCATTGGTGCCGGTGCGGTGATCATGTACGATACAGTCGAAAAAGGCGTATACCTTCCGCAGCAGGCCTTACTGGCAGAGAAGAAAAGCGACGAGGTCGATCTTTAGAGAATGTACAGAATCAAAAGACAGATGTGGCACAAGAAGGGGTTGATTTTTCCCCCGCCTGACAATCTTGATTGGATGGGGACACATGCTGCTGTCCCCTTTGCCTGCCGGTCAAATGATTGTTGTTACAGGATTTATTTTAGTGGGCGTAATAAGTTAGGACAATCTCAAACAGGATTCTTTGATATTGATATAAAAATTCCATTTGACACGCTATATCTTTCTGAAAAGCCTGTTTTAACAATGGGAATCCCGGGCATGTTTGATGATGCAGGGGCTATGGGTTCATGGATTGTTAATTATAATGGCTATATTTATTTGTACTACACTGGTTGGAACCTCGCAGTAAACGTACCTTTTCGAAATTCAATTGGTCTTGCCATTAGCAGTGACGGTGGCAAAACGTTTGTTAAGTATTCAAACGGTCCTATTCTTGACCGAAGTTCTCACGATCCATGCTTTACTGCTAGTTCATGTGTGCTCTTAGAGAATAATGTGTGGAGAATGTGGTATATCTCATGTGTTACGTGGGAATTGGTGAATGGTGAACCGAAGCATTACTACCACATCAAGTATGCCGAATCTGCCGATGGGATTGAGTGGCGTCGAGACGGCACTGTCTGCATCGATTTCAAGGCGGACAACGAATACGCGATTTCACGACCTTGCGTACTCAAAGATGAGAGTGGTTACAAAATGTGGTACTCCTATCGAGGTGAGCATTACAGAATCGGTTATGCGGAATCAGAAGATGGAATAGTATGGGAACGAAAAGATGAAGAGGTAGGTATCGAAGTGTCCGAAACAGGCTGGGACTCAGAAATGATTTGCTACCCCCATGTTTTTGAACACAACGGCGAAAAATACATGCTGTACAACGGCAATGGCTACGGCAAGTCTGGTATAGGACTGGCAGTTTTATCAAAAGAGAAATAAAGTATTACAGACAAGTGAAAAGAGGTAACAAGTGGGCTATCTCTACATCGTCGGCACAATCCTGTTTACAGTCTACGGTCAGCTAATCATCAAATGGCAGGTATCCAATGCGGGCTCGCTTCCCGCAGATGCCGCGGGGAAATGCTGGTATTTTTTAACCTTGATAGTAAATCCATGGGTTATCAGTAGCCTGATCGGGGCATTTCTCGCGTTTTTATGCTGGGTGGCGGCAATGACACACTTTGACTTGAGTTATGCTTATCCGTTTGTAAGTCTCACCTTCGTTGTCGTCTTGTTGTTGAGTGGTCTTTTTTTTCAAGAAGCTATCACTGTCACCAAGGTCTTGGGCGTCATTTTAATCTCTTTGGGGGTCATTCTCGGTAGTCAATAATGAAGATATGTCAGGTCTGCATGAGGCCGTTTGAGGCGGATGGTTGGCACTGTCCCTTCTGTGAGTGGGCGCCTGAAAGGACTCACGGGTGCATTGACCTTACATCTGATGACGCTTCACGGGTGGAAGGGTTTGACGCAGATTTCTTCGCACGCCTTGCCGAAGCAGAAGAAGGGCACTTTTGGTTCGAATATCGCAGTCGCCTTCTGCGGTGGGCTGTAAATAAATTCTTTCCTGCAGGGGATAGTTTTCTTGAAATCGGGTGCGGAAACGGGTTTATTTTATCAGCGATCAAGAGGGAACACCCGGGGCTGAGGGTGTATGGCAGCGATATCTTTTACGAGGGGATTCTGAACGCGAGAAGCCGTGTCCCGGAGGCTGATTTCTTTCGAATGAATGCCCTCAGGATACCTTTCGTACATGAGTTTGATATCATCGGGGCGTTCGATGTGTTAGAGCACATTGAGGCAGATACAGAAGCTTTAGCCCAGATGTATAAAGCAACGAAGAGACGAGGGGGTATAATTCTGACCGTTCCTCAACATCCCTTCCTGTGGAGCAGGCAAGATGAAATCGGGCACCACAAACGAAGGTACAGACGGGCAGAACTGGTGAGAAAGGTAACAACTGCCGGGTTCGAGGTTGTCATGGTTACCTCGTTTATAACGGTGCTTTTCCCCATGATGCTTGTGTCGCGGCTACTGGGCAGGCTGACGAACGATGACAGGTGTGAAGGGGGCAGGGAGTTGCGTCTTCCTTCTCCTGTTAATGGAATGTTTGGTCGAATATGCGACGCTGAAATGGTTTTCATACGAAAGGGTCTCTCGCTTCCTCTGGGAGGGTCGCTGCTCTGTGTTGGGGTGAAAAAATGATCGAGAAAGAATTCAAATACAAAATACCGTTTAATAAGCCCTTTATTGTCGGAAAAGAGCTGTATAACATTGCTCAAGCGGTGGTTGAATCGCACCTTTCCGGAGACGGGCCGTTTACTGAACAGTGCCACGAATGGCTTGAGAGGCGCCTCAACTGCGGTAAGGCCCTCCTGACCCATTCCTGTACGGGCGCACTGGAGATGGCCGCCATGTTGTGCGGCATCGGACCGGGTGATGAGATCATCATGCCCTCCTTTACCTTTGTATCCACGGCGAATGCCTTTGCGCTGCGGGGGGGTACGCCGGTCTTTGTCGATATTCGGGAAGACACCCTGAACATCGACGAGACACTCATCGAGCAGGCGATTACGCCGCGAACCAGGGCCATTGTGCCGGTTCATTACGCGGGAGTGGCTTGCGCCATGGACGAAATTATGGAAATCGCCCAAAAATATAACCTCTTTGTGGTGGAGGATGCCGCACAGGCATTGCTTTCCACGTATAAAAATCATTTCCTCGGCACCCTAGGGCATCTTGGATGCCTGAGTTTTCATGAGACGAAAAATATCATAAGCGGTGAAGGCGGCGCCCTTCTTATAAATGATGAGAAGTTTGTCGAACAGGCTGAGATCCTGTGGGAAAAAGGGACAGACCGGAAGAAATATTACCGGGGTGAAGTGGATAAGTATACGTGGATAGATATCGGGTCGTCTTTTCTGCCCAGTGAACTGGTAGGGGCCTTTCTGCATGCCCAACTGGAACAGGCCGACAGGATTATAGAGATCAGGACACGGATTACTGATGACTATCGCAGACTTCTTCGATCCCTGGAGGAACAGGGTGCGATCCGGCTGCCGGGCACAGAAGCGGGCAACAACAGCAACGGTCATATCTTCTATATCATAACCCGTTCGCCTGATGAGCGCGGGCGGCTTATTGACTACTTGAAACAAAAGGGGATCTTATCAATCTTTCATTATGTGCCGTTGCATTCATCGCCTGCAGGTGTCAGGTATGGCCGCGCGGTCGGAGACATGCGCGTCACGGACGACGTGAGTGAGAGACTGCTCAGGCTACCGGTTTATTATGAGATGAGTAAAGAGGATGTGGCGACAGTGGTTGATCAGATTCGCCGGTTTTATAGCGAATGACCGTTACCAGTTACAGCTTGGATGGTGCGCTCGAGAAAACATGTGATTTTATGCCCCTCAGGTAACAATTGTTAGTCACAGCCTTATATTGATATAATTATTACTAGAATCCACGATGTATATTAAAAAAGATCTTTCTATCCGACACAGGTTTATTCATTTCTCATTTCTGATACCGCTTGCACTTGTTCTTTACACGTTATTCCTTTTGGTCTCTAATGTGGGGCGCGGTTTTGACATTACGGATGAGAGCTTTTATATCCTCTGGTCCCGCAACCCCGGGGATGTTCTCGCCTCGATAACCCAGTTCGGACACTATACCGGCATTTTATATTCGCTTGCCGGTGGGAATCTGGCCGTCTTTCGTCTGCTGGGGATGCTGCTGCTGCTGGTGGCGGCAGGGTGTTTCTCGCATGCCCTGGAGCGGTTCTGGCGCCACCTGCCGGGAGCCCCGGTCCCTTCCTCTACACGCTGGATCTCGCTCAGCGTAATTCTCGCCGGTGCACTTGCGTATTACCGATACTGGTTGTTAACACCTTCCTATAACTGGCTGACACTGATCAGCATTCTTCTCGTGGCAACTGGTCTGTTGCATGCTGCTGTCACTGCCGGCGACAGCACTTCCTGCAGTTACACCATCTCTCGTTTGTTTCGATATGGTGTGCTGGTTGGTCTCGGTGGCGGACTCTCTTTTATGGCCAAACCGACCACGGCAGCCATACTTGCAATCGTTTTCTTCTACTTTATTGTAGTTACATCGCTTCGTGGCAGGTGGAAGGTTTTCGCTGCCAGCTCTGTGATCTCTTCAATTGCTTTCATCGTTATTCACGCCCTTGTGTTCGAAAAAGGCCTCGGACCCTTTTACGCTGAACTGCGGGGTGGCGTGGAATTGGGCAAACTGCTCGATGGGGGCCACACGATAACACTTATTTCTGTGCAGGCGGTTCAAGACCTCTTGGAGATACCAGGACGGATGGTGCACAATGTGGGGCTATCTTTTCTGTTCTTGGTGGGTTCATGCGCACTTATCCGATATAGACAGTATCGAAATAAAGAAATCGCAAAAATATTCACAATTCTCCTGACAATAATCAGCATAGTTGCGTGGTTCCAACTCTGGAAAGCAGGATACTGGGTCGGGGGGCAGGGTGTCGGCACGCGTATTGGATTTGGGGGATTGGCTTTTTCATTCGCAATACTTTTGTCGGGTTTGTCAACATTAGTTCTTTGGAAAAAGAGAGAGCGATATAAAAGTTGTAATGTGATTCAATTTAGAGAGCTGCTGAAGTTATACACACTCCTTTTATTGCTGGCAATGGCATATGCTTTTGGGTCCGGAGATGGTCTTATCCGACAGATGTCTGGCGGATTTGTCTTTTTAAGTGCCGCATCTCTTTATACTGCGTACTGGATCGATCAGTACATCGGGGGCCGGTATTTGTTGTACGTCGTATCTTTTTTGCTTGTTCTTTCGGTATGCTTAATAATGACATCAGCTTACGGTAACCCCTACCGCTTGCCTGCTAAAGTTAAAAATCAGATGGTACCGATTACATTCGTTGGGGATAATGGGACAATTTATGTCGATGAAGATACTGCTGAATACGTACGTGATCTTAAAAGAAACGCGCTTGCTGCCGGATGGAAGCCCGGAATATCTTTCATTGACTTGACAGGAGCGAGTCCGGGCGCCGCGGTAATAATTGGAGGGAAGGTGGTTGGAACTCCTTGGTTATTAGGGGGGTATAAGGGGTCAGACGCATTTGCACATGTTGCCTTGGCTGAAGTTTCTACTTCAACTCTACGGACTGCCTGGGTGCTAACCGCCCATAAGGGACGCAGAAAATTATCCTACACGGTATTATCAGATCTGGGCCTGGAGTTTCCAAATACCTATGAAGCTGTAGGAAAAGTAAGAACCGGGTACCGACATGAAGAGCAGGTGCTTTGGCGCCCGTTAAATAGTATTATAAGTGAAAAATGAGCTTTTGTAACGCGAGGAACAAGGAATATAAAAAGGATGGGAACAACCTTTTTCACCCATCCAGATCACTGTGTTCTGGTAATAATGTTGTATCTTGGCAAAGATAATGATTAATGTGATTCATCAGCTGTGGAGAAGTTGCCAAGATCAACTGTCAGTTTGCCCTTATCTTTAATTATTTGTAACCGACAGAAAAAATGACTACTACGCGGCATCTCACCAATTTTATTTCGATATGGATCATTTCCTTGCTGAACATGATTCTACCGATCATTATTATTCTATGTTTGGGGAGATTTTATTCAATTGAGGAATTTGGAAATTATTCTGTTGCTGCCTCTTTTATGAGTGCTGTGGCAGTTATTGTAACGTTTGGTCTCGGCAACGTAATCAGTTTTGAAGTAGCAGCAATTGACAGTAAAGATAAAGGAAAGATAGCAAATATGCTATTTTCAGGCATTATTGCCTTGTCTGTCTTTTCTGTCATCGGCATTCTTGTCATTTTAGGATTATTGTATGTCCTGAAGTATAATGCTGTTATTGTTCATTTAATATTGATTTTAGGGATTGGCTATTGGTTTATCGGTGCCACGTTGGTTCTCAACGGTGTATTTATGGGATTGAAAGAAATGCACATTCCTGCCATTTGTGCATGTTCTGTTGTTGCCTCTGCCGTTTTTTCGGTGATTCCGAGTTTGTACTTTCATTGTCCGCTTTGGGTGGTGGCACTAACTTGGTCTTTATCGCAGGTAGTTGGATCGA
>Ga0272441_10002512_pt1 | contig 36847 bp, 42 predicted proteins | sample SSMProp6N_FD_193582 | JGI IMG/M metagenome (GOLD analysis project Ga0272441, IMG submission 193582) | Marine sediment archaeal communities from Little Sippewissett salt marsh, Falmouth, MA, United States - SSM-Prop-6N | ecosystem: Environmental > Aquatic > Marine > Wetlands > Sediment ...
AGGCCCAGAGCTCCTTTTTATAAAACACCGCTGTTTTTTGTTTCGACACATTCAAAACCGATCCCCTTACGAAGATTCGCAGGTTTTTTCAAATGACCGAATGATCACTTGAACTAAACCACCGGGCTCAGAGAGCCCGGCTTGAGCCTTGCGGCCAGAGACCAAAGTGATCAAGGTTCACGGAAGTGGACAGTTTCCTTGTTCCTGATTGCAAAATGCGCAAAGTTTACAACAAACAGTAAATCAATCTTTGTTTAAATACTTTTTTTATGTTTTCAGGAACAGCCTGCCCAAAAAACTGTCCTCCGCCACCACCCCGTACAAAATCAGCAGGCACAAAGTGGTTACGGCCGCCGCCGCAATCAGCACCCCGATCACGTTCGCAACGGCAAACTTGCGTTTGTCCACCCCCAGAAGATAGGCCCCGAAAGCACCGGTATACACCCCGGACATGGGCAATGGAATACCGATAAAAACGGCCACTCCCAGTTCCCCGTATTTCTCCACATAAGGATGAATCTTGTGCCGGGTTTTTTCCAGATGCGGCCAAATGCGCCTGTCAAACCACTGCCATGTGCGAAGGAATTCAAAGATCGGCCCCATAATCCAGAACACGATCCACCCCAGTATGATATTGGCGCAGATACAGACAACGGCCACAAAAGGCCAGGTCAGCTTGTCCGCCATTAAAAACACCCCCCAGGGAATGGATGCTCTCAGTTCAAGGGTAGGGATCAGGGTCACCGCCACCAGAATCAGTATGGATTTTGCCAAGTTTTTTCCCTTTTTCAGTTTATTATCTGTTTTGTTTCGGAGAACATATTACCCTTTTTGCCGATCGTTTATCAAGCGGTTTATAACGGTCGACCGGTTGTTTATCTTTTGATTGACAGTTTTATTGCATATTTTATAATCATAAAAACCGGCAAAACAGCCATCGGCCCGAAAATGATCATACTACTTTCCAATGATGACGGCATCGCCGCACCCGGCATCACCTGCCTGGAAAAGGTCCTTGTCGAAAGCGGCGACATATGGACCGTTGCCCCGGACCGGGCGCAAAGCGCCATGAGCCGGGCGCTGACCCTGTCCCTGCCGTTAAAGACAGCGAGACTCGCAGCCCGGCGTTTCACGGTTAATGGAACGCCTTCCGACTGTGTCAATATCGCCGTCAACAAACTCATGCCCGTGAAACCGGACCTGGTGATATCCGGTATCAACTGCGGCCCGAACCTTTGCGACGATATTTCATACTCCGGAACGGTTGCCGCCGCTTTTGAAGCAACCATTCTCGGTATTCCGGCCATTGCGGTGTCTCTGGCTGCCAGAAAGGACTGTATTTTCAAGCCGGCTGCAGAATTTATCAAACGGATCATTCCCATAGTCCTCAAAAAAAAGCTGCCGGATAACACTTTTTTAAACATCAATATTCCCGACACCGGCGGTAGAAAAATCACGGGCGCCAAAGTAACCCACCAGGGCAAGAGCCTTTATGAAAACAGCATCACCGAACGGACCGACCCCCGTGGAGAAATCTATTTCTGGATCGGCGGTGACGGCAACAGTTATGCCGACATTCCGGGCTCTGATGCAGATGCCGTCCAAAACGGTTTTGCCTCGATTACCCCCATCAGCACCGATTTAACCGATTACCCTTCATTGGAGGTCATCAAAACATGGAACCTGTAGAAAGATTGCAGATCAGCGTGATCGGCGCCGGAACCTGCTCCGGGGAAACCGCGGAACTCGCTTACCGCGTGGGCAAGCAGCTTGCCTTAAATCATGTCGTCCTGGTCTGCGGCGGCCTCGGCGGTGTCATGGAACATGCGGCCAGAGGGGCAAAAGAGAATAACGGACATACGGTCGGCATTCTTCCCGGATTTGACATTTCCGACGCCAATCCATATATTGATATCGCCGTTCCAACCGGTATCAGCCACGCGCGAAACATACTGGTGGTCCGTTCCGGAATGGCCTGCATTGCCGTAGAGGGCGCCTACGGGACCCTTTCTGAAATTGCAATTGCATTAAAGTTGGGAAAGCCCGTGATCGGGATCAATACCTGGGATGTATCCCCGGACATCATCATGGCAGATACGCCTGAAGAAGCCGTGCACAGGGCCATTCAACAGATAAGAAACGGATAAGCTTTGAGACCATCCTTTGATTTGAACATTCTTAAAATTACTGTTCTGTTGATCCTCCTTTCACTGGGCCAGGCCTGTATTCACAGCCCCCTGCCCCTTCCGATCCGCAAGCCCAGAGGCATTTACCACATCGTCAAAAAAAACGAAACCCTGTGGCGGATCTGTCATACCTATGATGTGGACCTTCAGGACGTGGCTGAACTGAACAACATTGAAAAAACCTCGCGGATCCGGGCCGGAGACAGAATTTTCATTCCCGGCGCCAAAAAAAGGTTATGGGTAAAACCGGTTAAGAATAAAACCGTTAAATCCGTTCATAAAAAGCCTGCGATCAAAAATAAAAAAAAGCGTCCGGTCAAAAAAACGACCCGCACAAAAATTGTCAGCAACCCGGGGATGTTCCAGTGGCCGGTTAAAGGAACCGTCATTAAAAGATTCGGCATTTACAACAAGACCAAACATGACGGCATCAATATTAAAGCGCCTGCCGGCACAGCCGTGAAGGCGTCCCAGTCCGGAAAAGTGGTGTTTTCCTCATTCCTGGAAGGCTACGGTAATACCATCATTGTAGAGCACAAAAACAGTTATATGACGGTTTATGCCAACAACAGAACAAACCTGGCAGGGATCGGTAAATGGGTAAAAACCGGGGAAAGGATTGCCACCGTGGGAACATCGGCCGGTAAAAGCGAGAACCCCTATCTGCATTTCCAGGTCAGACGATACGACAAACCAAGAAATCCGGCCTTTTATCTGACAAAAAAGTGAGCCGGTTATTCCCTGCAGACCGCTTGTCATTAGAAACCGCCGACTACAGAACTTTCTGGCTCCAGGTCACCGCGGCCATATACATGTCCGGCAAATCAGTTTCGGTAATACCCAGTTTCGCGGCATACCCCGGGAGGTCCTCCCAGTATCCTTTTTCATAGGAAATGACCAGCTGTAACAGATCATGGTATCGATTAACGCCTCCCAAAAGGGCCTGTTTGATTTCCTTATCGATGGGGAGCTCTTCCACCAGTTCGGCCATGGGCCGGTCCACCAGCGCATCGATCAAAGAAAACATCCCCGCCAGGAAGCAGTCGGATGGCGGCCTTCCGAGCTTGTATTTTTCAGACAACAGCTCACAAAACCGGGCCCGGATCACCGAAACCGTCACCAGCTCATCCGGTTTGTCATAAGCCAGTTCGTTTAAGGCCAGCAGCGAAGACCAGCGCCGAATCTCGTTTTCTCCCAGAAGCACCAGCGCATGGCGGATAGATTCCACCTTGACCGAAAAACCGAAAAAAGCCGAGTTGATCAGCCGCAGAAGCTTGTAAGACAGCGCGAGATCATGCTTGATGATCTGCTCAAGCTTTTCCAGTCCGAGATCGGGCCGGTTAACCTCGCTGACCAGCCGGATAAAATTAAGCTTGCTGACCGGGATATCCTTACCCTGCACAATCAGGGGTTTACTGAAAAAATAACCCTGAAAATAAGTATATCCGAAATCCAGCGCCTGCTGAAAATCCGCCTGGGTCTCCACCTTTTCGGCCAGAAAGCGGACATCGGATTGATTGACCTGTCGGATAATGTTCTTCCGTTCCTGCCCCGTCGTCTGCAGAAAATCGACTTTGATGATATCGGCCAGTTCAATCAGCGGTCGCCGGCGATCGCTATAGACAAAATCGTCCAGGGCCAGGACAAACCCGGCATCCTTGAGCCGCCGGCAGGCCTCAATGACCTCATTATCGGCCTGAACATCCTCAAGAATTTCCACAACCACCAGCTTTTTGGGAAGCAGGAGCGGAACCCCCTTGACCAGCAGGTTCCGGGTCAGGTTCAGAAAAGCTTTCTTGTTGTTGGTGAGCGTATCCAGACCGATGACATTGAAGCTGCTCGATATGGTTGAAGCGGAAGCATCCTCCGTAGCCACCGAGACATCGTACATATTCTCCAGACTTGACCGGAACAGCAGCTCGTAGGCCAGCACATTTTGCTGCGGATTAAAAATGGGCTGGCGGGCAACGAACACCTGCGGATTCAGAGACCTGCTGTTCTGAAAAAATCTGTCGGCAGCCTTGTCTTCCACATACCATTGATCGCCGACCGCCTGGGCCGGAAGTCGTTTTTCACGGACATAGTTCGACACGGTTGCCACCGACACATGATAATTGTTTCCGATCTCCTCAAGAGACAACAGCTTCTTATTGCGTAATATAATCATAAAACGTCTGTCCTCGGGTCTTACCTGCAGCGATCAGCAACCGGCAGAGGCACTCATCATTTATATGACAAGCACAAATTCTCTGAATTACAAGCACAATTTTGCCTTGTCGGAAACCCTGGACCCGGTGGTCTCCGGCATAGGTTTGACAAATACCGGACCGTTGAATCCGAAACAATCATCCAGCCTTTTGAGACAATACATCATCAATGGCCATGTAAAAAGCTTCGCTGACATGTTTTTGATACTTCCCCACCGGTACACCATTGTAAATCACCGTCGTCTTGCCCTGTTTAATCTGGCGGGTATAAGGAACGGACCAGTCCGGATAATCAATCGGTTCATAAACATCATAATCATCAAACCCGTGATAGTTTTCCTGGGCATGATGCATCAGGGTATCCGTATTCTCGGCAAAAAATTCTATGGGCAATCCGATAACATAATCAAACGCCTCCCGAATCCCCTCCCAGTAGGCCCGATTGGTGGAAAGATACTTTTCGTCGGGATCCCAGACAGGATTCGAAAATTCATCCTGGCAGACCACCACCTGGGTACGTTTGAATTTATATTTTTCAATCAGCGTTTCACATTCCTCGGCCAGCTTGTCCCGGTACTGCGGCGCCAGTTCCAGCCAGGCCTCCCAGTCGAAAAAATCCCAGGGCATCCCGTGAACCGTTACACAGACCTTGACATCAGAACCTTCCGGCAGCGTATCCAGGCGGTCTTTCAGCATTTCAAGAAAAGCCTGACGCAACGGTTGAAAATTACCCATCTGGGAAGCCATGATCACCTTGATCTTCTTTCCCGGATGTTCTTTTTCCCATTCCTCGATATCCTCGAAGGCATGGCGGAACCCGCCGTTAAACTCTTCAAAATGCGAATAGATCCCCATCGGGGCCGCCAGCACGATGGTATCACAGCCGGCCTCCAAAAGCTCCCGAAGTTTCTCACGGCATTCATAATGATGCAGGCTGGTTTCCGCCCGCAACATCACCGCCGGGTACTTGGCCTCAATTTTTTTAAAGGCACCGTTAATGAAATCAAAAGAGCCCTGCCAGTGCGGGATTTTCTTCTGCTTGATGCCGAAACCATAGTAGTAATGCCTGGACTTACCGGCCAGTTTGCCGCACAGGGTAGGTTCCCCGCTTTTACGCCCCTTGTAGACAAAGTAACCATTGTCCATCCAGATCCTTTTGGACGGCGGTTCCCATGTCACCAGTCCCTGTTTGTACTTTTCCATATAGGGATAGCCGTCCCGGTCACGGTCATTGCCAAAAGCGTCCACCAAACGTTGCGGAGTGAACTCCTTGTCTGCAAGAAGTCGTTCCGGTTCATAAAGAGCAATCCCCTTGTCGATGAAGGCAAATTTCCTGAACGGCCAGGGAACGACTTTATTGAAAATCTTGTACACGATATTGTGGAACATGGCATGGCTGTGATCTTCCGTCATGATCAGTGACGTCGCAAAAACACCCACCTTTCCCACCGGAACGGTATCCTGATTTTTGTAGTAGTCATAATAGTCCGGCTTCGGGGGAAGATTCTTGTATTTGTAAAGCACATATAAACCACCGACAAGCAGTAACAGGGCAATGATTATGCCCAAAAATACATATATCATCTCAAATGCTCCTTTTTTATATTATCATCATTCGATCAGTGAAACATACTGCTGAGAATTCTGAAAAAACAGCAGCTTTTTATTCACAGGAGCATCACAATGGAAGCGATCAAAAACAGGATAGGGGAAGGTTTAGGAAATTCAGCAAGCCGGCCTGGGGTCTCCGGATCGAACTTCGGAAAAAACCAGACGCATGCCGATTCAAGGAAATCATCTCCGACGCCAAGCGGAGATATTTTTTTCAACTGCTGCCAAATCGCCAGGCTGCACGTCAGGGAACAAGAAGTATGGGACAGCTGTTCCCGCGCCGTAGGGGACGACACCATGTGCATGAAGGCAACCACAAGCAACAGTATCTTCAGTATATTTCTAACTGCCATACGCGACCGGATGCTGATCATAAGAGTTGAATGAAACCGTGCGCTGGGGTTGACACTGATGGAGCGCATTATAACAGTCTTGAGAATCAACAGCAAGACACAATATTTTACCCGAAAACACCATGTTCATGGAGAATGTTCAGGCTGATCGCGATCAGAACCAGCCCGCCGACAATTTCCGCATAACGGGACAAATGCGCAGAAGTCCTTATTTTCCTACCCAGATAGAGCCCGATAAGGGTAAACAACATGGCCACAACACCGATAATACAAGCGGGGAACCAGATGGATATTTTAAGCAAAGACAAACCGAGACCGACAGCCAGAGCATCAATGCTGGTGGCCACAGAAAGAATGACAAGCGTCCCCCCCCGGGTGGGATCTGCCGGCTGTTTTCTTTCGCTGTCCGCTTTGAGCGCTTCCCGGATCATGTTGCCGCCCACAAAAACAAGCAGGCCAAAGGCCAACCAGTGATCAAAACGTTCAATATAGGACCGGAAAGTCAAACCGGTACTCCAGCCGAGAACCGGCATCAGCGCCTGAAAAAAACCGAAGTGCCATGAAAGGCGAAAAGCCTGGCGGAAGCTGACCTTTTTTAGCGTGACCCCGGCGGCAATCGATACGGCAAAAGCATCCATGGCCAGGGCAAAGGCAGTCCCCAGAAGGGTTAAAAAATTCATCATCCCGTTCAACCCAACCGGGCATAGAAGACCCGTATTAAATTTATTTTAAAAGCAGTCCTGTTTTTTTTGACATGCATAACCCGGTCAGCATATCCTCCGGTTGAACAGAAGGCCTTCCGATGGTCCCCAAAGGGGCCGTTGGAAAACGGGACCCCATTTTGACCGTGTCCCGCCTTGCGGGATCAAAGGGCGCCTTTTGTTACTTTAATTCAAAAACCGGTTTATTTCGACCCCTTCGGGTAACCGACAGATGCATATCCATCCGTATAAAAAACAATACAGATGACTGATAAGAAGATGATGTTTGACGGGAACACCATTGACCTTCGTTATTTTTCGATCTTTGCTATCATTTCCTCGACCTCTTCATACCCCTCCTGATAAAACTTTTCTTCATCCGGCGCCAGTTCACGCAAGAGACGAAGGAACTCTCCCGCATGTTCCTTCTCTTCGTCGGCAATATCCATCAGTACCTCTCTGGCCAGTTTGTTGTCCGTACTTTCAGCCGTCTGCTGGTAAAGCTGAATCGCTTCGTATTCCGCAGAAATCATGAAACGTACCGCACGAACCAGCTCGTCATGGCTGAGCTTTCGGTCCTCTTTCTTTACTGTAAATGGATTGCAAAATTCCGGCATTTTCATCTCCTTTCATTGTAATAAGCATCATGCTTCTGTTTTGCGCAGAAGCCTATTTTACGGCAAACGTCACCCGGTCCAGTCCGGTATTGCCGTTACCGGCATCATAGGCATACACAAACAGTTCATAGATTCCCGGGCCCACGATGCTGACCCTGCCCTGAAACTGACTTGGCGCACCGGCATAGGAAAGCGGTGTTTCGGCAATCTTCTGACCGTCTTTATACACCAGCGCGGCAATTTCAAACCTGTTTGAATCCCAGAGCCCGCCCGGTGTTAACGGGCACCCGCACAGCATGGTCACGTTCGCCTGAACCGGCACCGCCCGCACTTCATTTTTGAGCTTGGCCGCGGAAGCGGGAGCCGTAATGTCAACGGCAAACCCGGGCAGCTCCAGCAGCCAGGCATCACCGGAACGGATATGTCTGCCGGGGACCACCCACTGGGTGACCGACGCCGTGTTTTGCGCCTGTATCTGTGACAGCGGACCGGTTGCGGAAACCTGCACGTGTACGGGAGAGGATATGTCAATGGTTGCGGCAAAAAAAGCTGCGGAAGCATCTGACAGCGGACGGCCGGGGTCTCTCGGCGCCTTCATGATTACGGCCGTGTTTCCCGTCCCTCCCTGAGTCACGCCCTGTGCCAGTATTTCACCGGTGGCCATATTCCTGATAATGATTTGAACGCCGCCCATGCTGGTGCCGATAAATTTCGCGCCCTTGCTGAGCACCTTAACGGTAATGGTTGTCGGTTCCGCCGCGGCCGCGGCCGGAAAGAGCAGCATTACGGCAAAAACGGCAATAATGACCGGGCGCTGGATTGATTTTTTTTTCTTGTTAAATATCAACATCATATTTCCGCCGCCATGCGTTCATACCGCCGACCACACTGTACACATGATTGTACCCCCGGGATTTCAGCAGAGAGCCGGCAATGTTTGACCGGTATCCGGACCCGCAGATAACGCTGATGTGATCGTCCTTGTTCAGGTCCACCCCTTGTTCGATCAGTTCATTCAACGGCAGGTGCACAGCTTGCCGGATATGTCCCTGCTGCCACTCCTGAAGGGTCCGCACATCGATGACATGATGATTGGAATATTTTTCCATAACCCGCCGAAGCCCATGGATAGAAAGCTGCGGCAGAAATCCGGTTTCTTCGCCCTGTGAAATCCAGTCCGAGAGCCCGATGACAAATCCGCGAATATGATCGTATCCGGCCCTTCTGAAATGAATAACCGCCGCGTCGATTTCATCAGCGTGATGGGCCATCAGCAAAAGCGGTTTTTGGGGATCCACGACCGTCCCGAGCCAGGTTGCGGACTGCGGCGTAAACCCGATATTCAGGCTTCCGGGGATATAGGCCCCGCCGAAAGCGGTGGCGTCCCGAAGGTCAATCACGCTAACCCCCTCCGCCAGTGCCATCTGTATCTCCGCCGTGCCGAATTTCAAAGGTTTACGCAGAGCTGCCGTCAGTTGCGGCCCTTTTTTGTTCTGGCTGATAATATGGGGGAAATTCAGGGGCCGGTACGGCGTTGTCGCCGTCAGTTCCTGCTTGAAGGCTTCAAAGGACAACCGGTAAAAACGGTTGTTCTGGCGCTCGAATCCCAGGGTTGATGATGGTTTGGCGCTGAGGCCCGAACCGCACAACGAGCCTTCACCGTGGGCCGGGTAAATCTCGACAAGGTCCTGAAATCGCCCCAGTGTCGTATGCAGGCTGTGATACAGGTTTTCCACCTGCTCATCCAAAAGCTCTCCCCCGGCCAGATCGGGCCGGCCGATACTGCCGACAAAGAGCAGATCACCGGTCAACAACATCTCCGGGGCCGAGCTTCGGGAGGTATCGGTCACGGCAATGGTGACCGCGTTAGGCGTATGCCCCGGCGTATAAACAGCTTCGAGCAGAACCTTGCCGATTTCGATTCGATCACCGTCTTTCAGTTTTCGATGCGCATAGGAAACACCGGCATTTTCATGAATATAAATATCGGCGCCGGTCCGCGCGCTTAATTCCTGTCCGCCGGAAATATGATCCGCATGCACATGCGTATCGATGATGCCTTTAATCACAAGACCGTTTTCATCCGCGATACGAATATAGTCATCAACGTCCCGCTTGGGATCAACCACAAAAACCCGGCCGTCCCGGGGACATCCGATCATATAGGAAAGACAGCCGAGACCTTCCACCTTGATTTGCTTGAAAAACATCGCGAACCTCCCGAATTGAAAAACAGTGATGGTGCCGAACGGCCGTTGGCGCGGCCGTTTCAAAATCAGCCGGTAAAGTAAACAACCGGGCTCAGAGCGCCCGGCTTGAACATTGCGGCCGGAGACCAGAATGATTAGGGTCCACGGAAGTGGACGGTTTCCTTTTGCCGCCTTGCGCAAAGCGCCGGGTTTCCGGCAAACAATGAAAAAACCGCCGGTTGTTCCCGGCCCCCTTATATTATCTTTATAGTTGAAAAAAGGGGAATTGGCAAATGGTAATTAAGCTTATCGCAACAGCAGTCCGGCAGAGCCGTTACTGCAAGAGAAGCTAATCCGTCCGTTAATGATCCTCCCCGGAAAGCGGCCGCAGACTATGCGAAAAAGCATCATTGCTGTGGAGATATGCCGTTTGCTAAAACCAAGTGGAAACCCTGTTTTTTTACGGGGACGCCGAACCAGCGGTCGGCGGATGCGCGACCTGTTCCCGGTCAGGCACCGGGAGCAAACCCTTTTCCCATAAACCGGTTCTTGATTGCCACCGGATCCAGATCAATGACCGGAACATCCGCATTGCCGGGTTCGGCCTCGGCAACAATGATCAAATTTTTCTGGTCAAAGGCCGCAAGCGCGTCGGCCAGGGCCGGCAGGGTCTTTACGCGAACCACATCCCTGTTGCCGGCACCCCGCGCCACAAGCGCGAGATCGGTCTGTCCGGACGTGCAGGTCTTCTGTCCGCCGGTACTGCCGTATGAACGGTTATCCACAATGATCAGGCACAGGTTGTCGATTCTGTTGTTGGCCAGGGTGGCCAGCGTTCCCAGGTTCATCAGAACGGAGCCGTCCCCGTCAATGACAAAAACCCTTTTATCCTGACAAAGCGCGAGGCCGAGACCGATAGAGCTGGCCATGCCCATGGAACCCAGCATGTAAAAATTTTCGGACCGGTCTCCCACAGCATAGAGTTCCCGCGAGGGATAGCCGATATTGCAGACAATCAGTCCGTCACATTTTGATACCGCACGGACAATATCAATCCGTTTCATGCCACAGCTCTCTTTTCAACAGTATTGCGATAATTCTGTTCTGTGCAAATCGGCTGGAAATATGTTCCGCCAGCCCCGAAAGCGCCTCTGCGCTGGAGATGTTCATGTATTCAATGTTCATCGCATCCAGAAGCCCGGGAACCGTTTTTCCCATGGGCATCTGGGCGGATATTTTTTCTCCCGCCCCGCCGCGGTGACTCATCACCATCAAAAGCGGCAGTTCATACAGCGCGGTCAGCGACATCAGTGCATTGACACAGTTTCCCAGTCCGGAATTCTGCATCAGCAGCATGGGTCTGTTCCCGGCCAGCACCGCACCCGCGGCAATACCGATCCCTTCCTCTTCGCGACAGACCGGCACATGCCGGATTTGCCGGCGGTTGACCTCATCAATAATCCCGGACAGCATATTGCAGGGCAGACTCAGCACCAGATCGATCCCTGCCGCCGCGAGAACATCCGTAATTTTTTGATCAATCATGGCCGGCCCCTCACGATTTTCTGCCCGTCAAACCGCGGGACAAGATCATACCGGTCGGTTTGCACGATAAATTCCACATCTTTGGCATAACCGATCTCGGCCAGATGCCTTGCCGCTGCCGACTCCCGGGTAAAGCAGGCAATTTTATTGTGATCGAATACCGCATGGCTTATTTTCGCCCCCAGCGCAAGCGCTACGCCCAGGTCCTCGGCACAGCCGTACTGCCCGCCGGCCGGAATAATGCAGGCTTTTTGGTTGTCCAGATATTCGGCCACCGCAGAAAGGTTTAAACTTGAACAGATCAAAGCCTTGGAAAAACGCAACAGGAGCGGCACCAGATTGGAAGTTTTGATGAACAGGGTATGGTAGGAACCGCCTTGACAGGCCGCCGCAAGCTCACAGGGGGAATTACCGATATCGTATCCCGCAATCTTTCGGCCGCCGGACTCTCCCGCGGTCAGATCATGCGCTCCCCGGACCCGGAACACCTGTTCATCGTCGGTCACGGGAACAATCTTTTCAATACCCATGGCCAGCGCGGTGACCATGGTACTGGACGCCCTGAGATTGTCGATCAGCACAATCCGCTCGTCCGGATCAACATCTTCCGGCCGAATATCCGGTTTTACGATTCTATAATTTGCCAAATGTGTCGCCCCTTATCCCCCGCCGCAGGGTTTCAAGCGGTATCACATCATCTGTCCTGATATTTCCGAGATTCACGTCCGCACCGAACAGCAGAATTAAACGGGCCTGCTGGCTTTTTTCCGGCGCCTCAAACATGATATTTTCCGAACCGATTTCATCAAGAAGGAATTTCGCCATATCTTCCTTGAGCGCGCCCTGATCATCATAAACACCGATATCCCGGCCGCCTTCACGGGCCTCGATAATCACATAATTCGCTCCGGCATCAAGATCGCTTCGCGCCTCTCTGACGCGGTCTTCGGGCGTCAGTTTCCTGTCCTCCAAAGGATCCTTCTTCCCGACCTCGGATATTACATAAAACCCCGCTGCGTTTGCCTTACGGATAATTCCGGCTTTTTCTTCAAGGCTGATCGGCATCACACCATTGGACACTTCAATCAGCGCCAGCCCCAGTTTTTTACAATATTCGAGAAATTCATCGATCTTGTTCTGCTGATAAGCAATTTCCAGGAACGTACCGCCGTTGCCGACCCGGATATCATTTTCCTTATACAGGGCAATCTTCTTTCGAATATCCCCCTCCGCCACCAGACGGGGTGTTGCCCAGCCCAGTTTAATAATGTCGATATACGGCGCTCCCTGCATCAGGTCCTGAGCCTGATACAAACCCAGCCCCTTGTCCAGGAACATGGTCAGACCCGTACCCCGGGGTTTTTCCGCTCTTTGAGCAACAGCAATAAAGCCAAATGCCTTTTCTTTTTCCATATCAGGCCCCCATACTGTATAAACATCCGCAATATTTTTGCCGGTAAAATTCGTATTCCCGGCTTAACGTGCAGCTTCTTTTAAAACCGTTCCTTTTCTTGAAATCAGCCGCCAAAAATGAAATACCGTGGCCCGCGGCCACCGTTTGGCCGATCCGGTTGATCACCCCGGCATTTTTATGGGGACTGACCGTCAGCGTCGACGCAAAAGTTCCAAACCCGCGCGTCACGGCCACCGCCGCCGTTTTCTGAAAACGAAGATCAAAACAGACCGCACAGCGGTCACCGCCTTCGGCCGCAGATCCCATCCCCCGGGTCTGTTCCAGCCAGATGTCCGGGCGGTATTCAGGAACCAGCAGCTCGGTATCCATGAGTTTACAGAGAGTGACCACGTCCTTGAGACGTTTTTCATACTCGTCTTCAGGGTGAATATTGGGATTGTAAAAGAATACGGTGAGGGTATAAGACTGTGAGAGCACTTCCATCACATGCGTTGCACAGGGTGCGCAACAGGCATGAAGCAAAAGTTTTTCTTTTTGATTCAGCGGCTCTATCTTCTTTTACCCCTGCCGATTCGTTTCACTTTTCTTTTTCTTCTTTTTCTCTTGGCGGACTGCGTGCGGCTGATTTTTCCCATGCTGGCTCCTTTAATGATTCACCGGATCCGTCGGTTTTTCACAATAACAAAGGCCGGTATTGAATAATAATGCTGTACTGCGCGCGATTGAAAATCATATAACGATATCCTACTTTCAACATCTTTTCAACCCTTTTATTCCGGAATAGCGAAAAGCCTTTGACCTGAAAAAGTCAAAGGCTTCAACAATACAACTTAAGTTTCACCCCCGAAGACAACGCCTGAAAATCGCTTCGGGGGCTTGCGGTTGTTAACCGTTTTTCTTGGTCCCGACCCGGGCAATCTCGTCAATTTTATCCCGATTGTAGCGCCATGAGCTTCCGATGCGAAAACCGGGAATCTCTCCTTTTTGGGTCAGTTTATAAACCGTTATTTTTGAAAGTTTCAGGTACTCGGCGACTTCATCCACTGTCATGATGATTGAATCTTTTTCCTTTACCATTATGGGGTACTCCTTTCATTGAGTCATCATTGCTCGGCAAAGCGATGTTGTCCCCTCTTTCCCAACATAGTGATTATAATATTAAACTGATATAAAAGTCAATATTTATCTAATATTTAGAAATATATTTAATAAGTACTAGCATTTACTTTATTATGAAAATAATATACATTTAAATTTTCAATCTAATATCTAAAAATCAAAACAGTTAAAAATATAAGCACAATATCAAAATGTTTCAAGGAAATAAGTTATATATTATTTATTATTTAAATAATATATATTGTAATATATGTAATTTATTTCTAATTAATTCCTTTTTTGTTATTGAACTTCATAAAAAACTTTACATGTTCTATTCAATTATTTTAACATAACTAATATAATAGATAACAGCAAAAAAAAAAATCTGCAATTACGGGAACAAATAAATGTCAGATGATTACGATTATTTTATAAATAAAATCGACCGTTCGGAAGGTTTCGGGGAAAAAAGGAAACGCCCTCCCCCGAAAAAAAGAAAACAGAGCACGCGTGAAGACGAGGCGAAAGACCATTTTCAGGATCTGACAAAAGCGGCGGAACAGATCAATAAACTTCTTGAAGCAAAGAAATCACTGAACCGGTTCCGTGTCTACCGGGAAAAGGATGAAATATTTATCGATCTGGTCATTCTGGATGAAAACGAAAAAATCGTTCGAACCATTCGAAAAAACATCACACATCAGGAATTTTCCGAAATCATCAAAAATATCGAACAGATGGACGGATTCATTGTAAATTATGAAGCATGATATCGGCTAGAGATATTCGTAATCTCCGCGTTTTTCAAGCACATCCACCACGTTGCGCACATCCTGAACCCGGTCCTTGCTGCAAATCAAAAGCGCGTCATCCGTTTCGACCACCACCACATTCGCCAACCCCACCACAGCGGTAAGTTTATGTTTGTTGTAGACAAACAACTCCCGGGAATCCACCGGAATCACATCGCCGGACAGGACATTCCCGTTTTTGTCTTTTTTTGAAATATCATAAATGGCGGACCAGCTTCCAATATCGTTCCAGCCGAAATCGCCTTCAAAAGTTAAAACCGATTCCGTTTTTTCCATGACCCCGTAGTCGATGGAGATGGATTCAATCTTCTCATAGGCCTGCGTCAATATCGCGGTAAAACCGGATGTCCCGAAAGCACCGGAAGCATCCGTAACCTCCCGGTAAATGTTCGGCAGAAACCGCTCGATATTCTGCAGAATTGTTGCGACCGGCCAGACAAACATACCACTGTTCCACAGATAATTTCCGCGGGAAAGATACTGGTTCGCTTTTTCAGTATCCGGTTTTTCATGATAACTGACGACCCGGTAAATCTCCTCCGTTTCCAAACCGCTGTTCTGAGCGAATTCGATATATCCGTACCCTGTTTCCGGACGGTCCGGGCGGATGCCGATCGTTACCAGCGCGTGCCGGTTCTTTGCGGCCTGAACCGCTTTCAAAATACACTCGCAATACCCCGAAGGATCACCGATATAATGATCCGCCGGAAGTACCGCCATGACCGCTTCCGGAGCTTTTTTTTGAATAATCGCTGCGGCCAGGCAAATACAGGGGGCCGTATTTCTGCCCAGCGGTTCGGCAATAATATTTTCCGGCGGGATGTCGGGCAGCTGTTGTTTAAGCGCATCCACCTGGTTTTTATGGGTAACGATTAATATATTCGCTTGCGCAGCAATCGGCAGCACTCTTTCCACGGTCTGCTGAATCATGGTCTGCTCACCCACGATATCCAGAAGCTGCTTGGGTTTCGTGGTTCTGCTGCGGGGCCAGAACCGGGTTCCCCGGCCGCCGGCCATAATGACGACATACATAGCATCTCCTCGTAAAGTTATCGGACTCGACAACATTACCAGACATGGCTGCTGGTTGTCATCCTTTTTCTAAAAAACAATCCGCCCGGCAAAAAAAGCCGGCGGGAAATTTTGATTTCACCGGCGGATGTGTTATGATTTTCAAAAAAGCATTGCAAACCGGTTTCCATGCCTGAAAAAAAAGCCATTCCCAAGGGTAAATCCATGCGGTTGTTTTTTCTCCTGCTGTTCTCTGCGGTCATTTTATGCGCCAATCTGCAGGCGGCGCCGGACGATTTTTTTATTCCGAAAACCATGACCGTTCTGGAGGAACGCATCCCCCTTGAAAACCGGGCCGTCTATGAAATGCTTGAACGGGAAATCATCATATCCGCCTGTGACCGGGCCCAGGTCCTGATGTGGATCAAACGGTCCGGACGATATTTCCCCCACATTGAACAGGCACTGCAAAAACGGTCCATGCCCGATGACCTGAAGTACCTGGCGGTTGCAGAGAGCGCCCTGATTACTCACTCCCTGTCAACCGCGGGAGCGCGGGGCCCCTGGCAATTCATGAAACATACCGCCAGGCAAAGCGGTCTGAGAAAAAACCGACTCACCGATGAACGGCTGAATTTCGAACAGTCGACAGAGGCTGCCCTCAACTACCTGTCTCGGCTTCACCGCAGGTTCAACTCCTGGACACTGGCCGCAGCCGCCTACAACTGCGGCGCAAACCGGCTCTACCAGTCTATTCAGGAACAGAAAGTGACCGACTATTTCCGGCTGAATCTGCCGCTTGAAACCGAGAGATACATCTACCGGATTGCCGCCGTGAAACTCATTCTGGAACACCCCGAAAAATACGGGTTTCACGTCTCGCCCGAAAGGGTGTACCGGCCGATTCCCTGCGACACGGTTACCGTCACCATCAAAACCCCACTTCGCATTTCTGATATCACCGGTAACATGGCAATGGATTACAAGACCCTGAAGGAGCTGAATCCTCAGTTCACCGGCGACTATCTGCCCGCAGGAAAACACCGGCTCAAAGCACCTCCGGGATCCGGCCGGGAACTCCGGCAAACCATCACGGCTCAGGCAAAAAGCGTTTTAAACCGTTTCAAAAAATATCCGGGAAACATGTACACGGTTCAATATGGGGATACACTGGGACATATTTCAGAAAGGACGGGGGTTCCTGTGCGGACCCTGCGCCGGCTGAACGGGATCAAAGGATCGTTAATTCTGGCAGGGCAGAAACTGCGCCTGTCTCCCTGAACCGGTATTACGAACCCGGCGGTTTTCTTCCGTCATTGGTCTTGAGCGGCAACGGCAGCTGATAGCGGGTTTTATCCCATGGTTCAAAGCATTTCTTACATCTGTTCCTGGTCCGGGCCTTTTCCCGGCAGGCCGAAACCGGCACAAACTTTTCATCCCGGTCACACCAGCGATAGGTCGGATCAGGATCTATTTTTTTCTTCTTTTTTCGCACCACAAAAAACTACTTCTTCCTAAAAAGAGCGTCCAGGGGATTTTCGCGTTTTTTTTGCTCCGGCGGGTTCATGCCGGACAGCGGAACCGTTTCAGAATCCGCATAACTGAAATAAGCACAGAAATTGGCTTTATCCTTTTCCACACACCTTTCCGCCTGGGACTCCATACAGGCATTATAAACAGCGGCATCGTAAAAGGCGCAGTTCAAACAGCATCTGAGATCGGCATTGCAGTGCGGACAGGTTTCCGAACGGGTAACCTTTCGTTCCACGTGGACTTCTTTTTTACAGTGATGGCAAATATACATATTATCTCCGAATCGTTTATCTGTTCAAAACATTCTTTTCTATCCTGCGGATCTGGCGAATCAGGTCCTCCCGGGTTTCATTATAAAAGGCGTTCACTGCCGCCCGGTCATCGGCCGGGCAGCGGCTTTTCCCGCGCTTGCCCCTGGCCAGAATATAAAATTTTATTTTGGGCTCCGTCCCGGACGGACGCACAATCACTTTAGACCCGTCCGTCAGTACATACAGAAGCATATCGGCCTCGCGAAGCCTGGCCGCATCCCCCACCAGTTTATAGTCCCCGGTCCAGAAATGGGGCACCTCCATATCGGCGACCGTTACATACCCGGTGTGTTTTTCAGGTGTTTCCGGCACCGTATCATCAAACAGGACGTTTCCCGAACAATCTCTGGCCGTGCGCGGTCCGCCGGTCGCTGAAGATTGATAATCAATAAAAACGAGGACCGCCTTGCCGGCAATACTGCATAAAGGGTTCCTGCGAAAATCGGTCATGACCGCTTTCATCACCGTGTTGCCGGATGCGCCCGCAAAACTCAGGGAAACGGTCTCTTCCCGGGCATAGCCAAAGGTCTGATAAATATCTTTCAATCGCCGTGTCAGGGTAAGCCCCTGTTTTTTATAATACCCGGCCATTTCCGTAAACATGGCCGCCACCGTAACGGCATCCTTGTCCTTGACAAAATCACCGACCAGGGAGCCATAAGATTCCTCGCCGCCGAATAAAAAACAGAGCCCGTATTTCCGCATCACCGCTATCCGCTCCCGCCGGGACAGGGACGAATAACACCGGTTTCTGTATTTCACCTCGTTCGCTGCCGCCGCTGCGAATGCTTTTTCCGCATAACGGTACAGTTTTTCACCCAGGTATTTAAATCCCACGTGCGGTTCAATGGTCATGACACCGTAATGACCGGCAATTTCTCTGGCCAAATCGGTTGAAACAATGGACTTGCCAATGACGCTGTTTTCCGGAAGCGCCCCGTCACGCGCTTTTAACTGACTTAAAATATAATCGGTCAGCAAAATCAGCTGCTGGTTGCCATTCAGCAGGTAATACCCCGCTTTGACCCGGGAATCGTCCGCATAATCTTCAGCCTCGCCGTCACCGAGCCGAACCCCCACGCCGATGCGGTCGCTGTCCGGATCCGTGGCCAGAAAAATGTCCGCCGCCTTTTCCACGGCCAGGCGAACGGATGCATTCAGCGCCGCTTTTTCTTCAGGGTTGGGTTTCGGACAGGAAGGGAAGTTGCCGTCGGGAACACACTGTTCGGAAACGCAAAACAGCTGCTTTGCGACATCCATTCCGCGGCGCTCAAGCACTCGGGGGACCAGCCGCTGCGCAGTGCCGTTCAGCGCCGAAAAAACAACCGTGACGGACCGGTCGATCTTGTTTTCGAGGAAATGCCCGTTGCCGTCCACCCATACGGCGGTCTGATTCTCCTTTTCGATATACGCTGCGTCGATTTCCGGTCCGACAATCCGGATCATGCCTTTTTCAATTCCCGCCGCATAGTCCGTTTTTTGAACATCCCCGTAGTCCGTGATACTGTCCGCGATCTTTTGCACCTGATCGTGGACCACCTGACCGCCGTAAAAATCGTAAGGTTTAAATCCGTTATCGGATGCGGGATTATGCGAAGCGGTAAACACACCGCCGGCATAGGGCCGAATATCTTCCAGCTCTGAAATGGCGAAGGACAGCTCGGGGGTTGGCGCCACCGAATCAAACAGATAGACCCGGATCCCATGGGCACAATAAATGGAAGCCGCCTCTTTCACCAGGAACCCGGGACCGTTCGTATCCGGATCATAAGAGCCCCGTCTCGAATCATAGGCCAGAACAACCGCTTTTTCACGGTTCAGCCGAGACCCGTTTTGTTCATAAGTGCAATCGATATACCGGGCATGGGCCTCAACCCCGAGGCCGAGAACAATTTTGTTGAAATTTGCCGTCCCCGCGGCCAGCCGGCCCCGGACACCCGCGGTGCCGAAGCGGTTCACCTTAAAAAAAGCGTTGTCCAGAACCTCCCATTCGTCTGCTTCAACATGCTGGCGGATAAAATCCTTGACCTGAACCCCGTCGATGATTACCGCGGCAAAGGAAGGCCTCAGCCATGATCTGATATTGTCTGCCGTGTCGGGCTTGATCCGGCCACGGCTGCGCGCTTTTTTCAGCCTGTCGTCCATATTGTCTCCGAGTCACACATTCCCTGTTCCAGCCTGTTCGCCCGTATAACAGTCTGTTCCACCCACCCGCTGTATTGTTCAGGTAATTCCTGTCTCTGAATAACCGCAGAAAGCAAGACAGGTCAACTTTCCACGCATGTATTTTTTTTACCATTATTTTGAATAAATCACCACTCCATTTTCCTGTTTTTCCAGTCTCCAGCCCATCCGCTTTCCGATCCAGGAAAAAGTATTATCACTGTAGACCGCCACATGCGTCGGATCTCTGAGATACCACCACTCGCCATATGCCGTGTTTTGCGGAAGCAGCTGCGTCATTAAGCCAAAAACACCGCTGTTTTTCAACAGGCGGTCAATGAGAACAAACGATTTCGCCGGACGGCAAAAATGTTCGATCACTTCGGTACAGGCAATAAAATCGTACCGGCGCTCTAAAAGCACGGTTTCAGGAAAATAGTACGGATCATAATTATAAACCCTGAATCCCCTGTTCTCCATAATTCCCTGCAGCGTCGGCCCCGGACCGCAGCCAAAATCAATACCGCAGGCATTTTGCGGCAGCCGGGCGCTTAAAGGATCGGCCAGCCTTTTTAAAAAACGGACATAGCCGCTGTTTTCCGGACCGTTCCGGTGCAGATCATAAACCGCTTTTTCAGCCGGCAGCGAAAGATGGAAAGCGGGATCCATAAAAACAAGAGCGCATTCACCGCATTGATAATAAATCCTTTTTCCGTTTTTCCGGTCCGTTTTTTCAAAACAGACCGAAACTTCAAAACCCGTGCACAACGGACAACGCATTCCTTTTCCCCGGCATTCTATTTTTACAGAGACTTCACATTTTAACATTAAAATGATATAATGGCACTTTTTACTGACACGGGCATGTGCGGGCAGTCTTCGCCGGCATACGCCAAAATGAAAACCCGGATATTTTTATCGCCGGACAATAGTAAAGGAACCCGAGCCGTAACAGCTGCCCATGAAATTCACCGAACTCGACCTTGACGCCGCTTTGCAAAAAGGAATTCTGGACGCGGGCTTCATCGACTGCATGCCTGTTCAGGAAAAGGCCTTTCCCCTGACCCTTCAATACAATGACGTCTGTGTGCAGTCCCAAACCGGTACCGGCAAGACCGCCCTGTTTCTGATATCCATTTACAACATTTTTTTAAAAAACAGAAACCCCCGGAACAAAAACGCCCTGATCATCGCCCCCACCCGGGAACTCGCCATCCAGATTGAAAAAGAGGCCGTCCTCCTCGGCAAACATCTGGACTTTACCTGTGGCTGTTTTTACGGCGGCGTGGGATACACCCAGCAGGAAAAAATGCTGCGGGATGATGTCGATATCGTTATCGGCACACCGGGACGCCTGATCGATCTGAATCAAAAGAAAAAACTGGACTTTCAAAAAACCGGCATTCTGGTTATCGACGAAGCGGACCGGCTTTTTGATATGGGATTTCTGCCCGATATTCGAAAAATGCTGAAAAAAATGCCCCCGTATTCCCAGCGGATTTCCATGCTTTTCAGCGCAACCTTAAGTTACCGGGCCAAAGAGCTGGCCTGGGATTTCATGAACAACCCGGCGGAAATCGAAATCACCCCGGAAAAAATCACCGTGGACCAGATCAGCCAGAAGCTCTACCATGTGGGCCGAGAAGAAAAAATGGCGCTGCTGCTCGGCATTTTTAAAAAAGAGAATCCGAAAAACTGCATTATCTTTACCAATACCAAAGCAAAAGCCCATGAGGTTTCAAAACGACTGGAGCACAACGGCTATAAATGCAGATACATCATGGGGGATCTGCCCCAGAACAAGCGGCTTAAAATTATCGACAATATCAAATCCGGCAAATTAAAATACCTGGTGGCCACGGATGTCGCCGCCCGGGGACTTCATGTGGATGACCTCGAAATGGTTATCAATTATGACCTGCCCAACGATGCGGAAAATTACGTTCACCGGATCGGCAGGACCGCCCGCGCGGGAAAAGCGGGGAAGGCCATATCACTGGCCTGTGAAAAATTCATCTACGGGCTGGAATCCATAGAGAAACTCACGCACACCAAAATACCCGTTGCCTGGCCGGATGAAACGCTTCTGGTCAGGGACATAAGTGCGGGAAAACATTTCAGGCTTGAAAAAGAGCATTCCGGACGGGGAAAATCAAGACCTTCGAAACCCGGTCGCCCGACAAAATCCAAAGACATATCCAGAAAAAGCACGAAACCGTCCCCGGCGGGAAAACCCCGGAAACACAGGGAGTCTTCCGCCCGGAAAAAAAACATACCGGACAAAAGCCGTAAGAACCCTGTTCGCAAACTGAGACCTGAAGACCGCCTGGAATATTACCGGAAAAAATACGGGGAAAATTTCAAACCCGCCGCAACCGCATCCGGCAGCACCGTCCCTGAAAAGAAAAAATCCCTGCTGCAAAAGGTGTTCGCGCTTTTCACCGGGGATTAGTCCGGCCCACATCCGAGACTTGAAACCGTCTCCCTGCTTTTTTTAATTGCTTCTCCGGCAAAAAAACCGCCCTTGATAATTGAACATCTTTGCGCTTGAAAAGAACTTTGTTTCGTGTTAGTTGTTTCAAATTTAACGGAACTTCCGTTCTCTGTAAAAACAAAATGAACAATTCTGCTGAAACCAATAATGGTCTTGAAAACTTCACCCGGCACTATTTTCGAAAAATCATTCAGAGTTTCAAAGACCTGCACGGCAATCCCCATTACCTGGCAATGGGAATGGCCATCGGCGTATTTGTGGGCATGACCCCCACATTTCCCCTGCATACCGTCATTGCAGTGCCCCTGTCTCATCTGGCGCGGGGAAGCAAGCGGGCCGCCATGCTGGGCGTCTGGATCAGCAACCCGCTCACTCTCCCCTTCTGTTATTATGCCGCCTACAAACTGGGCATGTGGGTCATGGACAAACCGTCCCCCTTTACCACCCTGAACCTGAAAACAGTATCGGACCTTCTGGATCTGGGAATTGAAATTATCGCCGCCATGATGTTGGGCGGGCTGATTCTGGGAGGGATCTGCGGGATTGCCGCTTATGCGCTCACCCATCATATTGCCAGAGTGACCCGCGCATAAAAAGCGGCCCGAAAATACGGATCTTTACACTATTTTATATTAAAAAGAATAATTTTCAATTTACGTTTATTTTTCTCTCCCCTAAGATTACTGGACAAAATACCATATAATGTGTTTTAATTTAAAAAATGTACAATATGTGCTAAAGTTTTACCCGCTTTTACCGATTTAAATATAAACGGTATGTGCTTTGGACGGGAAGGCAGATCATGGCTTCAAAAAAAATACTGATCATTGACGACAACCAACCGCTTCATGAACTTTTCCGGGAGTTCTTTCAAAACATGGGATATCAGGCCGAAACAGCAAATGACGGCCGTGAAGGGATTGAGAAATACTGCCTTATGAAACCGGATATTGTTTTAATGGATATTCACATGCCCCATATGAACGGCTATGAATCCAGCGTCGGCATCAGATTCTTTGACCCGAAGGCCAAAATCGTCATGCTGACCGGGTTCCCCCAGGACCCCCTGGCGGAAAAAAGCCTGGAAGAGGGGCATGTTCTCTCGGTTCTCAGAAAACCATGTGATCTGCAAAATCTTTATTCCCAAATCTCACATACGCTCTCAGCATAAACTGAAAAAATGAGATTGCCCCGGACGGTTGCTTTATACGTTTGCGAACCGAAGCATTTGTATAAACCGTCACCGGGACCATCGATGCGATAAGCGCGGCAGCCGTTTTACCGTGTTCCGGTTAAAAACAGATCTCCGTTATGATGGAATATCGAAAGCTGGGCCAATCACAGATGAAGGTTTCCCTGATCGGTTACGGTGCCTGGGCCCTGGCCAAAAAGGGCTGGGGAGATGTGGATGAAAAAGAGGCGATTAAAACCGTTGAACATGCCGTGGAAAACGGCGTTAATTTTTTTGACACGGCCCCGGTATACGGTTTCGGCACATCCGAACAGCTCCTGGGGAAAGTCCTTCGCCCGGTAAGAAAAAAGGTGTTTATTGCCACCAAATGCGGCCTCAGCTGGAATGAGCGGGGACATGTTTTTCATGACCTTTCCCGCGATACCGTCATGCGTGAGATTGAAATGAGTCTGAAACGGCTCAAAACAGAATACATCGACCTCTACCAGATTCACTGGCCGGACAAAAGAACACCGCTTTTCGAGACCCTGAAGACCTTAACGGAACTGAAAAAAAGCGGCGTCATCCGACATATCGGCGTCAGTAATTTCAGCCGGGCACTTTTACAAAAAGCAGACCGTCTGGCTGAAATCACGGCACTTCAGTCTCTCTACAACCTGCTGCAGCGGGAGGCTGAAACAGAACTTCTTCCTTATTGCCGCAAAAACAGTATCGGATTTATCTGTTACAGCCCCCTGGCCCAGGGACTCCTGGCCGGCAGGATCCGTCCGGATTTCAAACCGGGCAAACACGATGTCCGGCGGCTGAACCCGCTGTTTAAAAACCGGGCCGTCTTTCGCCGCAGCATGGCCTTCGCCAAATCCCTTCCCGCTCCGCCGGCATCGGCCGCACTGAAATACCTTTCAGAAAAAAAAGGAGTGGCCACCATACTGGTCGGCATGACCCGGGTAACCCATCTTCTGGAAAACATCCGCATCACGGAATAACAAACCGACCCCTTTGCCCGATCCCGGGTTTCATGCTAAATAATAAGATATGGGAACGCTACCCGGACAGGACCGCCGAATGTCAGCGGACCGGAACCATATTTTACCCTTTGCCGACCCGGCAAAGCACAAAACTTCGGCGGCCATCATTCAAAAACTTTCCAGCAACCCCCTTGACATTCGAAATGTTGCGCTTGACCGGATCTCACTGGCCGCCGTGCACAACGTGCTTGACCTGGGATGCGGTTTCGGTTTTATGTCGGCGAAACTCGTCGCGGCCACCCCGCCCGGCACCAGACTCATCGGCGTTGATATTTTTCCGGAAAACAGAACACCCTTTCTGACCGCCTGCACGGTCAAGGATCATCCCGTGGAATTTATCACCCGCGATATCAAAAACGGCCTGCCCTGGCAAAATGGTTGCTTCGACCTGATCGTTTGCTCCTACTCACTCTACTTTTTTGTCGAGAGCCTGGCGGAAATCGCCAGGGTCCTTCATCCTGACGGATGGTTCATCGTGATCACTCACAGTGAACACGCTTTTCAGGGACTGTATTCCGCTGCCGGTATCGCGCCCAAGACTTCCCCGCTGCGCAGCCTGCTGAAAAAGTTTTCGGCTGAAAACGGATACCGCCGGCTACATTCCTTCTTCAGGGAAATCGAGACCATTCCCTACAACAACCGGCTCTGTTTTCAGTCGGAAAACCTGGTGGACCTGCTCCACTATGTTCAGTTTAAACTGCCGTTGCTTGTCGAGAACATCCACCGCATCGACCGGATACCGCGTCCCGTGAAAAAGAAACTGACGCTCAGCCTTCAGCACAACCAAACCGTCATTATCGATAAAACCGACGCCGTATTCAGATGCAGGAGTCCCCGATGCCACTGATTGCCCGGTACTGCAGCCAGTGCGGAACACCCGTCACCCGTCGCCGGGTGGAAGGCAAAACACGGGAAATCTGCCCCGCCTGTAAAACCGTTTTTTACCGCAACCCGCTTCCGGTGGCCGCTGTGCTGATCCTGAATCCGGCCAGAGAGGTCCTGCTGGTAAAACGGCGAAATCCGCCGAAAAAAGGGTTGTGGTGCCTTCCCATGGGCTTCGCCGAACTTGATGAAACCATTGCCCAGGCCGCTCTCCGCGAACTTCATGAAGAAACCGGCGTCAGCGGGAAAATTGTCCGTCTCCTCGCGGCCGGCTCCGCAGTCATCGATCCTTACGGGGACCTGTTGATCGTCACTTTTGAAGCTGCGAAAACCACCGGCCGGGAAACTCCCGGGGACGATGCGGAAAAAGTCGCCTATTTCCCCCTCAATGCCCTGCCGGACATGGCCTTTGACGTCAATGTCTCCGCCATCCGCTACTGTATCGAGGCGCATCAGGACTGCTGGTCGATTGAAGACTCCTACCGCCACACCCTGGCTCGGACGACAGATGAAAAACTGTCCGACAGTCTTGTTGGCCGGATTCAGAATCATACGGAAACCATATCGGCCCGATGGTTAAGAGCGGTCCGGACCAACCCGACCACGGCCACCTATGCCGCCGTGGATTCGGGCCACCTGCGCATACGGGTCAGGCAGGCGCTGACACAGCTGTCCGGATGGCTTTCAGAGAACAAAACGAATAAAGAAATTTTCGATTTTTACATAAACCTCGGCAGGGAGCGCAAAAAGATGGGGTTCGGCCCCTATGAAACGATCGGCTCGCTAACGATCCTGCGCAGGATTATTCAGAGCTTTGCCGCAAAACAGCTGGCCCGGAACAATGCGGTCAACGCCTACAAGATCCTTGAACTCGACCACCGGATCATTTCATTCTTTGACCGGGCCGTTTATTATACGTCCCGCGGATTTGAAGAAGACTAAGCTTTCATAAACTCGAAAAGCGAGAGTCCCATTTCCAGAAGCATATTTTCAAGCCGGGCCAGAGGAAACCCCACCACATTAGCGTAGCATCCTTCCACCCGGCGCACAATCAGCGCGCCTTCGTCCTGAATCGCGTAGCCCCCGGCCTTATCCATCGGATCGATGCGGCCCAGATAGCCGGCCATCTCTTTTTCCGAAAGGGTCCTGAAGGTCACCCGGGTTTTTTCATGGGCGATCAGCCGCCGGCCGTTTTCACAGTCGATAACCGCCATCCCGGTATATACCGAATGGGTCCGTCCGTTTAACAGCCGGAGATAATCAAAAGCTTCCGCCATTCCCCCGGGTTTGCCCAGAATCCGGTTTCGATAAACCACCACCGTATCCGCCCCCACGATCAGTGCTTTTTCATATTCCGGCACAATGGCCGCAACCTTTCCGGCCGCATTCATTTCAACATAATCGCCGGCTTTTTGCCCTTTTCGAATCCCGGGCTCCTCAAAACCGCTTTTTACCGCTTGAAACACCACCCCCAGTTTTTTCAACATTTCGATCCGCCGGGGTGACACCGTTGCCAAAACGAGTTTTTTTCGCATACATTCCCCTGATACCACTTTTAGGATACTTTTAACTGTTCACAGCCAATTCTATGATAAAAATAATAAATTGTATTGTAAAATGTCGGCAAATTCCCCTGTTTTTACCGCTGAAATATCCGGCACCGAAAACCCGGGGGTTTTCATTGTCCGGCGTTAAAACTTTTTTAAATCCACTTGAAAAAACCTTCCAAATTACGTTATATAGTAATAACGGCAGGGTCAAACGGAATTACGCTGCGGAACTATTTAACAACAAAAACCGGGGGACAGTTATGGACGGTATCATGAAAGAGCAGAGAAAACTGCAAAGAAGGCATCTCATTTATTATCTGACTGTTATCGACAGAGATACAGACCGTCCCATCGGCTTTCTGGTAGACATTACCACCAACGGCATAATGCTGATGAGCGAAACGCCGATTGAAACCGACAAAATTTTTCATCTCAAAATACTGCTCCAGACCGACCTCAGCGCGAAAGAGTACCTGAACTTCGATGCCAAAAGCAAGTGGTGCCGCAGCGGCGTCAATTCCGATATCTATGACACGGGATTTGAACTGATTGACGTCACCATCGACGATTTCAGGGAAATTGAAGAAGTGATTGATGCGCTGGGGTTCAACGACTGAAGGCCTCCCGGACCGCAACCGGTCCCAAGGGAAAAGGGCCCACACGGACGGGTGGATTCATCCGGACAATCCCTGTTTTTCTAGTTCAGAATTTTATTGACCAGCGGAATGTCGATTTCCCCCTTCGCAACATTTTTCCGGGTATACCGGTCGATCAGCGGGACAAACCCGTTCATGATCAGAATGGCATAACAGACCCCCTCCGGATATCCGCCGTAACAGCGAATCACCATGGTAATCAAACCGACACAGATACCGAAAATCACCCGGCCGTAAATGGTGACCGGGCTGGTCACGACATCGGTGGCCATAAAAAAGGCGCCGAGCAAAAGTCCGCCCGACAGCAGATGAAAAACAGGGTTATGACCGGTCACCAGGGCAAAAATCAGAACCGTACCCAGATAGAAAAAAGGAATATGCCACTTAATGGTTCCCTTGTGCAGCAGATACGCGGCCCCCAGCAAAATGGCAATCGCCGAGGTTTCACCGATACATCCGCCGATATTACCGACAAGCAGGTCCAGCAGGGGCGTCGTCTGTCCGTCCATTTTCATCATTCCCAGCGGCGTGGCCGTGGTGACCGCATCCACGACCGCCCCCCCTTCTGCGGCAAACCAGTTGACCGGTCTTTCCCAGGTCGTCATGTGCGTCGGCCAGGCCGCCAGCAGGAAAGCCCTGCCCACCAGCGCCGGGTTGAAAATATTATACCCCAGGCCGCCGAACACATGCTTGCCGACAGCAATAGCAAAAGCGGACCCGACCACCGGCATCCACCAGGGCACCGAGGGGGGCAGGGTCAGGGCCAGCAAAAGCCCGGTCACCGCCGCACTGCCGTCCATGACCGTGATCTCCTGGCTTTCCATAACGCTGAAAATCGGGTTGTTGAAATCGAAATTCTTCGCCTTGAACAGCACCTGAATGACCAGCTCGGTAATCTTCGCGGTCAGCACGGACAGGGTCATGATGATAAAAGCGTCCACCCCGAAAAAATAAACGCTGAAAAAGAAAATCGGCGCACAGGCAATCAGCGCGTCAAACATCAGGCAGTGCGTGGTCTCCCCGTTGCGGAGAAAAGGGGGTGAAGATACGATTAATTTACCGCTCATAAAACAACCTTACTAATAAGAATGGGTTCGATAACTGTTGAACACCAGAAGACTGTTTCGACCTTTCAGTTTCAGTTTGCCCAGTTTAATCAGTTCGACCAGCGGAACAATGGAGGGGCACACATAGTAGCACAGTCCGCATTCCAGGCAGGAAAAAAGGCCCTGGTTTTTAGCCTCTTCGAAGCACCGGTGTTCAACCAGGTCGGCAAGCTCATTGGGGACCAGACCGGCCGGGCAGACATCGACACATTTACCGCACCGGACACAGGGCCCTCTCCGGTAAAACCGCGACTTTCGTTCCTCCTGAAAGGTCAGCGCGATGGCCGCATAGATCCCCCGGGCCTTGCGAATAACCGGCACCTCCAGCGAAAACTGAGGCCGGCCCATCAGGGCACCGCCGATCGTAACGCGCCGGGTATTCTCGATATTTCCGCCGGCATAACGAATCACATCCGATAGCAGGGTCCCGGTCCGGATCCAGACATTTTGCGGTGTGCGGACCGCAGACCCGACAATGGACAAAAATTCATTGATAAAGGGCTGACCGTGATAATAGGCATCATGAATCGCAACCAGCAGGTCCGGATTGATGACCATGGTCTGGTGAACAGGGCTTTGAACACCGTTTTCCTGATCGGTGATCACTTTCTGGCGAATCAGTTCCCGAAGCGTGTCCGGATAGGGTTTGGAAACCAGCCGGACATCGACATTGGACGTGACGCTGCAAAAACTTTTCAGTACCTCGTAAACATTTTTCTGCCGTTTCTCGACCAGAAACACCGCTTTCGCGCCGGTCGGCGCCGCCAGCAGGCGGAGCCCCTCGACCACTCTTTCTCCCCGCTCCAGAATAAGGCGCTCGCGGGAATTGAAACAGAATTCAAATTCCGTGATGTTGACAAAAAAGGTCTTGATGGCGTGAATTCGCTGAAACCCCATGGGCACGCCCATTTTCCGCAAAAAAGCAAACGGGTCCGATATGCCCGAATCCTTATAATTGACCGGCGCCACGTGCTCATCCCGACCATCGGATTCGATTTTTACCGACGCCACGTGCTGAACCAGCGGATGGAACATTTCGCCGACCTCGACCACCTCGCCGGAAACGGTTGCGTGCACGGACAGGGCGCTGTCCCCTTTACCGATGGTCCCGATTTCCTGACCGGTTTTCACCGGGTCCCCGACCGCGACAAAAATCTCATAGGGGTCCTCAGGGGTATCCTGCAGCGGCAGGATGACCCTGACCGGCGGCGGCATCACCGTACTGGGGCTGTTGAGCATCTGCTCATGTTCAATCGGCGGTATTCGCTCTCTGCGCCGAAATGTGGGAATAAGTCCGTCCAAAAATTTCTTCCTTTGTCTGGGTTACCGGTCCGACCGGCCCGGAACTCCGAACCGGTTTGCCGGACGCTTAAAGGTTATAAATTTTTCCCTCTTTATACCGTTTGACAATCCCCTGCGCAAACTGTTTGGCCTGAACCAGCTTGCGCTCAGTCAATAAAGGCCCCAGCAGGGTGGTCACATAATGAAAGTCCAGCACCCGGGCCCCCCGGGATTCCACCAGGGCGGTAAAATCATCCACGGCATGCTGTTTTGAAAAAATAGCGCCACCGGTGGCAAACCCGGCCACCTTTTTCCCCTTGATATTTTCACAGCGCTGAATATAGGCCGTTAAAAACGGATGCATTTTCATAACCATGGTCCAGCCCCCGAAAAAAATCAGCTCATAGTCGGCAAGATCGAACTTGAAATCAGGACAGAATTGGCGCAGCAGACCGTCATTGTTGAGATCGAGCCGGATCACATCCGCCCGGCCGCCCAGGCCGCTCTGAATGGCGTTGGCCACCTTCCGGGTATTGCCGGTTTTTGAGCAGTATATGATAATCGCTTTCATGGGTGCTTTCTCTCCAGCCACCGGTCGAGAATGATATTCCGGGGACATTTTTCGATACAGATGCCGCATTTGGTGCATTTTTCATAATCCACCTGAATAATATCATCCACCATGGCAATCGCATCTTCCGGGCACTCCCGAATGCAGATGCGGCATTTGATACATCCCACCGGACAAATCGATTTGACGAATTTCCCCTTTTCATGGGTCTTGCAGGCGGGCAGCGGTCTGGCACTTTCCGGAACCAGCACAATAATGTCCTTGGGACATTCCTCCACACATCTGCCGCAGCCGACACAGAGCTGACTGTCGACCACCGGCGCGTTTCTGCCGTCACGGGTCACGGCCCCGAAAGGACAGACCGATACGCAGTCCCCGAATCCCAGGCAGCTGAATTCACATTTGCTGTCGCCGCCGTCAAAAAAACAGATGGCCTGGCAGGAAGGAATACCGCTGTAATCATACTGTTTGGCAGAATTCTGTCCTCCGCCGCAACGGATGGCCGCCACCAATCTCTCTTTACCTTCAGCATCGATGCCCAGCACTTTCCCGATTTCGCTGATCCTGTCGGCCCCCATGACGCACAGGTTCGGTTCGATGTGATCCTCCACCATCGCCCTGGCATAGGCAAAACAGGACGGAAAGCCGCAGCCGCTGCAGTTGGCGCCCGGCAAAATTTTTTCAAGGCTTGAAATCCGGGGATCCACCTTGATGGAAAAAATCTTGGATGCGACAGACAGTCCGACACCGGCCAGCAGGCCGCACACACAAAGAATAATAACCGAAACCAGGATGACATCCATCACAAACACCCATATTTCATACTAATGCGCAAAAAACCCCTGAAATCCGAAAAAAGACAGCGCCATTAATCCGCCCACAATCAGACTGATGGGAAACCCCTGCATGGCTGCGGGGACCCTGGCAAATTCCAGCCGTTCCCGAATTCCCGCCATCATACAGATCGCCAGCGTAAACCCCAGCCCGGCCGAAAAACCATGGACCACCGATTCTATAAAACCGAACTCCTCCTGGACGTTCAGGATACACACGCCCAGGACCGCACAGTTGGTGGTAATCAGCGGAAGATAGATGCCCAGCACCCGCTGCAGCGTCGGACTGACCTTTGCAATAAACAGCTCCACCAGCTGCACCAGCGTCGCAATGACCAGAATAAAAACAATGGTCTTCAGGTAGGAAACATGGTAAGGCACCAGAAGAAACCGATTCACGCACCAGGTCACTACCGACGCGATCGTCATCACAAAGGTCACCGCAATTCCCATGCTTTTGGCAGACCCCAGACTTTTCGAAACCCCCAGAAAGGGACACAGGCCGAGAAATTTCGCCAGCACGAAATTGTTGACCAGAAAAACGGTAATAAATATAACAAAGAGGTGCTCCACTAGCGTTTCCTCCCTGAAATATAGTTCAGCAGTCCGAGGAGAAGCCCCATGGTCAGAAAAGCGCCGGGCGGTAAAATCATGATTACCGCCGGTTCATAAAAAGCATTGATCACATCCAGTCCCAGCAGTTGACCGGTACCGAACAATTCGCGAACCGCCGATATCAGGCTCAGCGAAAGGGTAAAGCCAATGCCCATTCCCAGGGCATCCGCGATGGAGTGAACCACCGGCGATCGCGAGGCAAAGGCTTCCGCCCGGCCCATAATGATACAGTTCACCACAATCAGCGGAATAAATATACCAAGGGCTTCATGCAGCGCCGGCAAATAGGCGGCCAGCAGCAAATCGATCAGGGTCACAAAAGTCGAGATAATGACAATAAAGGCGGGAATCCGGATCTTGTCCGGAATAAAATTGCGTAAAACGGAAATAACAAAATTGGCGCCCAGCAGGACAAAGGTCGTGGCCAGTCCCATGCCGATCCCGTTTTTGACCGAGGTGGTCACCGCCAGCGTCGGGCACAGCCCGAGCAGCAGTTTGAAGGTGGGATTCTCACGGATAATCCCTTTTTTAAATTCCGAACCGACCCCCATAAGATTCTACCTCTCAGTTGTTTGGTCGAGTATCTCGGATTTGTGATCGGAAACCATCTGAAGCCCGCTTTTCATTGCGTCGATCACCGCACTGGAGGAAATCGTCGCACCGGTCACCTGGTCGATATCGCCACCGTTCTTTTTGACCGTCCATCTGTTTTTTTCGAGGCTCATCCCCCTGAACTGTCCGGAAAACATATCCTGGACAATATTTGCCCCCAGTCCGGGCGTCTCGCTATGGCTGATGACTTTTACGCCGGCAATCTCTCCCCCGACCGTCACCCCGGTCAGCAAATGAATCTCGCCGTTATACCCTTTGGTAAAAGATTCAAACGCAATGCCGAAAATTTTTCCGTCATCGCCCACCAAAAAAAATTTCTGCTTGACCGCTTTGCCGTCCGCATCTCTGCCCACAACCACCTCGGCCGTGGGCAGGGTTTCCGGAACGTCATATTGCGAAAAAACTTCCCTTAACGCCCTGATTTTTTTCAGCCGCTGCTGTTCGGCAATAGGATCTTTGGTAAGGTTATGGGCAACCCCGAGGGAAAGGGCAGCAAAACTGCAAATCAGGGTGAGTACAAATGACAGCTTGAAAAGCTCTCGCATCAAAAGGTTCCTTTTCCAGACATCCGCAAATCGCCCATTTTTATTATTAAAATTCTAATGGAAACCACCTTAATGTAAAGAATTTTTTTCCCGCATTTAATTGTTTACAATTTGGCGGATATGACTTATTTTGTTAAAAAGGTTATAATAGGCATTGTGGACAGTCATCCAACCGTTTTCCGAATAATGGCTGAACAGTTCAAACACGCATCTTTATCAAGGAGTTCCAAATGGTATCCAGCAAACTGATAGACCTGGTAAAGGTTAATATTGAAAAAATGAATATTGAATGGGTCAAAAGGATCAAGGCCTCCAAACACATGAAAACCTATAAAAAACTGTCGGACAAGCAGCTTCATGACCGAAACATCCGTTTTTTCAATAACCTGGTCATCTGGCTGAATGAAGGCGGCACCCATGAAAAAATTAAAACCTACTTTTCCAAAATCGGCCGGGAGCGCTACCACGAGGGAATTCCTCTGGATGAAATCAACTTCAGTGTCATTATCGCAAAAAAGGTCCTGTGGGAAAAAATCCTTTCAGAAGGCTTTTTCGATAATGCGCTGGCCATTTATCAGGCCCTTGAAATGCTCACCATGATCTACAATTTTTTCGATATGGGCTATTTTTATATCAGCAAGGAATACTCGGAAGAGGTTTATGACACCATCAAAAAGCTGAACAAATTCAGTGATGAGGAACTTCGAAAATATCTCTCGCCGGGCTCCCGCATCACGGACAAGGAACTGAAATCAGCTTTCGGGGTTAACTTCGGCCTGAAAAAGTAACGCATCGGCTCTACATCCGGCCGTTTCTGAAACAAACGTCCGGCGGCCCTGTCGCGCCTTCATGCCGGACCTGCACCCGTTACCCTGGGTAAGATGACAAAACCGACCATTCAGCAGGGACTTTTTTTCAATGAGACCCCCTACCTCGCCACCGGCAGCGGAAACAGAACAGTTGTCGTATTTCCGCAGATTCGAGCAGCCTTTGAGGATATCCGCAGCGCGCCCTGGGCGAAAAAACTGCTGCGGCGGCTGGCCCCCGACGGCTGCCGGGCCCTGCTCATCGGCAGAAAAAAAAATCTGCCCGGCGGATACACCACGCGGGACATGGCGCGGGACTACGAGAAAATTCTGCGGCAGGAAACCGGCCCGTGCAGCATTATCGGCCTTTCCCTGGGCGGCTTGATTGCCCAGCATTTTGCCGCGGACTGTCCGCATCTGGTCCGGAAACTGGTACTGGCCGTGTCCGGACACAGCATTATCCGGCAGCAGCATCCCCAGATGAACACATGGATTACCCTTGCCCGGGAAAGAAAATGGAAAGCGCTCTACCTGCGCATTGCCTACCTCATGCACTCCGCCGAAAAAGAGGAAATAGACAAATGGCTCTCTCCCCTCCTGGACACCGCGCTGAAGGCACCGCAACCGGACCCCTCGGACTTTATTGTCTGTATGCAAGCCTCCATGGCCCACAACACTTCGGAAAAAATAAAACGAATTACGGCAAAAACACTAGTGATCGGCGGCAGCAACGACCCCCTCTTCCCCCCCCGGGTTCTGAAAGAGACCGCAAAACGCATCAACGATTCAAAAATCGTCCTGCTCAACGATACCGGCCACGGCGCCTTTGATGAAAAAAAGAAGGCCTTCGACCGGTCGGTGCTGACTTTTCTCCACCACCGGTCCTGAACAAAAACCGGACGTACCATCAAAAATGCCCCGTGGGGACACACGGGGCATTCACGCCAGTCTAATTTTCAAAACCCGCCGCTACCGACAGGGGGGGTCGCATTACGGTTTGGACGACTTGCTTTTTTTGCTTTTCTTTGCCTTTTTGCGGGTCTCTTTCGCGGCGGTGTACTCGGCCAGGTCCAGCATATTATCATTGTTACTGTCCTTCCGGACAAATCGCGCCAGCCGTTTTGCGTTCCATTCATCAAGACTGAGTTGGCCGTTTTTATCGGTATCGAGAACATTTACAAGCTTTTTCTGTCTCTTCAATTCAGCCGGGGTCAGCTGTTTGTCATCGTTTTTGTCCAGCTTTCTGAACGTCGCCGATCTCTCGCGGCACCATTCCGTTTTATCCACTTTGCCGTTTTTATCCCGGTCCAGTTTGACAAAAATCTTTTCCCGCCTTTGCGCAATCTGCTTTTTACGGCTGGCCTGTTTTTCCGTCTGGGTCAGGTAACCGTCGTTATCAACATCCATTTTCTTGAACTTTGCCTCATGTTCGGACAGCCATTCCTTTAAACTGATGGCCTGGTCTTTATCGGTATCGAGACGGGCATACCTTTGTTTAAACCGTGGGGACATTTCATCCGGGTCCAGTTTTTCATTTTTGTTCCGGTCCAGATTGTTAAAACGGACCAGCACCCGGGACGAAGCGGTCCATTCCTTCAAACTGATCTTGCCGTCCTGATCCGTATCCATTTGGTAGGTCGACCGTTTTTTCCGGTTTTTGCTCTCCTTCGCGGCAGCGGCATTGTCCGCATTCGCCAGGCCAATGACAAATACCATCGTGAATAACATAACAATCGTTCTCATAATAACCTCCTGATTCAAATAAATTACTGTCTGCCAACAACTGGCTTCGTTTGTGTATGAGAGATATACCCCCAATCCCGGAAGATTGTCAACCGTTTAGTGGCCCTGTTTGTGTAAAACTTTTGTAAAGCGCCCGACCGGCGCCGAACGCGCACGCAAAGCAAATTAGTGTTGACAAAAACAAAACAGGCATGTAAGTTTTTAGGAATATGGCAACCCGTAAACAAAACAAAGAGCATACACATAGGAGGAACCATCATGACAAGTAAAATTAAAAAAATTATCGGTCTTATCGGCATTTTCGCCATGGCCCTGACCGTCCTGTACATTGCGGATACCCCGGCCGTCCAGGCGGAAATTCAGGACACCGCCTATTAAAGGACCAGCGACAACACCACCGACAACAATTCCCTGGAGGTTATCGGTTGTATCCTGGGCTCCGTGTTCAGCGCCATCTCTGAGGTACAGACCGCTCAGACACCGGTGGCCGTTGTATCCATTCTGCTGGACCTGGCCATCAACATTATCGAATGCACGGACACGGCCGGCGATTACGCCATGATCACGTGTTCGGCCGACGCGATTCTGGATATGGTTGTTGAAGTGACCGAATGCACGGACTATATCTGCGTCGTTTCCAGTATTTTCGATCTGATCCTGGACCTGATTACCTGTGCGGAATCAACTGCCGCCGTTCCCCAGTAACCCCTGAAGCTGCACCAGCGCCCGTCTCTGAAGTGCTTCAGAGACGGGTTTTTTTTTGCAACCAGCCTCCGGCAGGAATCCCTGTCCCCTTAAAAATTTTCAAAGTTCAAATTAAAGCCGGATAATGACTGCACAGTTTAAACCGGTATCAGGAGCGCCTGTTCACCGTCGACCGAACCGGCGTTCAGCACAGTTGTTTACTTGTCAAAAACAGAATTAAATGATAGAAATATATCTTCAAAAGTCACCAACAGCATCTAACATATTGAGATATAATAATATTTGCCAGTTTCTCCGGCAAAGCCGCTGTGTAAGCGAAAGAGCGGAGCTGTATTTCCCCGGACAATGTCAGCCCGATGCCGAAATGAACTCTCCTTTCATAAAACCACTATTTGAAAATACGGCCCTGACATGAAAATCCCCTTCAATAAACCGCTGATTATCGGAAAAGAACTGGAATACATCACCGAAGCG
>Ga0272441_10002513_pt1 | contig 36840 bp, 34 predicted proteins | sample SSMProp6N_FD_193582 | JGI IMG/M metagenome (GOLD analysis project Ga0272441, IMG submission 193582) | Marine sediment archaeal communities from Little Sippewissett salt marsh, Falmouth, MA, United States - SSM-Prop-6N | ecosystem: Environmental > Aquatic > Marine > Wetlands > Sediment ...
CCTGTGGAGCTCTGCCCAGGCTTTGTACAGCTCGATCGAGTAAGCGCCGACCCGCTTGGCATGCTGGGTGTCTTCGTAAGGATCGCGCAGTTGTGCCAGCTTGACCATGCGCAGTACCATCTCCCGGGACAGCTTGGCCTTCTCGATGGCGTTGGCAGCGTTGCTGGCGAACTGGTTGATGTAGAGCCGGTCCTGCATGGAAAAGGGGACGACCCGGCCGCCGGTGTTTTTAGCATTGATGAGCTGCAGTACGCCGAGAATGGTGTCATCCCGGGTGATCAGCGGCACCACCAGGATGGAGCGGGTGCGGTAGGCGGTCTCCTGGTCATAGGCGGGGTTGAAAGCATAGGAGACATCGCTCCTGATATCCTTGTAGACATCATCGATCAACAGGGACTCTCCGGTCATGGCCACGTAGCCGGCCAGGGATGTCTTGTTGATGGCCATCTTCTGGCTGGAGCGGGTGTATTTGTCCCGGGCGGTTTCTCCCTTGAACAGGGTGTCGTTCTGCACGTAGCTGAAGTAGAGATCCCGGCCCACGATCAGGTAGAGAGTGCCGGCGTCGGCGTGGACGAATCGCCGGGCTTCGGAAAGCACCCGTTCCAGGAGGGTGTCCAGGTCCCGAATATGGTAAATGTCTTCTATAGTACCCAGGAGCTGGTGAACATTTCTGTCTCCCTGCCGGTTACTGTCCATCAATAAACAGTATAGCTTCTCAAGTTAACTCTGTCAGTAAAAAAAAAGTATCTTAACGCTGCGGCGGAATAGCCTGTTTAACGGCTCCGGTGGAGGGAAGTAAGGTCTGTATAGTATAAATTAGCTTGACATGCAAAAAAATTACATGATAGTTTTACCCTACTCGCTGGCGGTAGACAGTTCTTTTGCGCAGCTGAGTAATCCGCACAGCAGCATTATTGTACCGATTTACTGAATCTTCATATGAAAGGTGGCTTATGAGCGAAAATCTTTTAAAAGCCGTAGTGAGGATTTGCAGGCAATACGGCAATGACCGCACCCGTATGATGGATATCGTCCGGGATGTGCAGGAGGGCTTTGGCTGCGTTTCGGGCAGAGCCATGGACCTGATTGCCGAAGAGGTGAAAGCTCACCGAGTCGATGTGGAAAGCGTCGTCTCCTTTTATTCCTTTCTCACCGATGAACCCCGGGGCAAGGTCATTATCCGCCTCTGTAACGACATCATCGATGAGATGAAAGGAGAAGCCAAGGTGGCCGCGGCCCTGGAAGATGAATTGGGTATCGCCATCGGCGGGACCCTGGCCGACGGCAGCGTCGGGCTGGAAGAAACTCCCTGCATCGGTATGTGCGATCAGGCCCCGGCAGCACTGGTAAACGACGTGGTGGTTACCAATCTCGACGGGGAGAAGGCGCGCCAAATAGTGCGGGCCTTGAGATCGGGGAGCACTCCCCGGGACCTGGTGGAAACACTGGGCGACGGCAACAACGCCAGCGACCTGGTACGCGCCATGGTGAACAACAATATTCGCCGGAAAGGAGAGGTCGTTTTCGCACCCTTCTCCTCCGGTGCGGCTTTGAAAAAAGCGCTGGCCATGTCGCCCAACGAGGTCATCCGGGATATCAAGGTGTCGCGGCTGCGCGGCCGGGGCGGCGCCGGCTTCCCCACGGGAATGAAATGGGAGTTCACCAGGAAGGCGGAAGGCGGAAAGCGCTATGTGCTCTGCAATGCCGACGAGGGAGAACCGGGGACCTTCAAGGACCGGGTCATTCTCACCGAGTGCCCGGATTTGCTCTTCGAGGGCATGACCATCGGCGGCTACGCCATCGGCTCAGACACCGGCCTGCTGTATCTCCGCGCCGAGTACGCCTACCTGCACCGGTTCCTGGAGAGTAAGCTCCAGGAGCGCCGCGAGGCGGGACTACTGGGCAAGAATGTCGCCGGGAAAGCGGGATTCGATTTCGACATCCGCATCCAGCTGGGTGCCGGGGCCTATGTCTGCGGGGAGGAAACTTCGCTGATCAGCTCCTGCGAAGGCCTCAGGGGCGACCCCAAGAACCGTCCGCCCTTTCCCGCACAGAAGGGCTACCTGACCTCTCCGACCACGGTCAACAATGTGGAAACCTTCTGCTGCGTGGCACGGATTCTGGACCGGGGTTCCGGCTGGTTTGCCCAGCTGGGTTCCAAGGGCAGCTCGGGAACCAAGCTCCTGAGCATTTCCGGAGACTGCCTGAGCCCCGGTGTCTACGAGGTCCCCTTCGGCATCAAGGTCAGCGAGGTTTTGAAGATGGCCGGCGCCAGGGACGCCGCCGCCGTGCAGATCGGCGGACCTTCCGGCCAGATGATCGGCAAGAAAGATTTCGAGAAGACAATCTGCTATGACGACCTGGCCACCGGGGGCTCCTTTATGATTTTCGCCTCGAATCGCGATGTGCTCCATGTGGTAGACAAGTTCATGGAGTTCTTTGTTGAGGAGAGCTGCGGCTACTGCACCCCCTGCCGGGCCGGGAATGTGCTTCTCAAAGAGCGTTTGGAACAGATCATCGCCGGCAAGGGCGAGCCTGAAGACCTGGAGTATCTGCGGGAGCTGGGCGAGACGGTGAAGCTTGCCAGTCGCTGCGGGCTCGGACAGACTTCGGCCAATCCCATCTTGAGTACCCTGATAAATTTCCGCAGCTTCTACGATGAGCGGGTCAAGGAAGCGAAGGACGGCATGCAGTCCTCCTTCGATATCCACGCTGCTCTGGCGGACGCCGAGGGTATCGCCGGCCGTGCCTCCGAACATTTTTAGGCAAGGAAGGGGTAGAGTAATAGCATGGATAAAACGATTACATTTACCATTGATGGTGTCGAGGTAAAGGGGAAACCGGGACAGAGTGTGATGCAGGCCGCCGATGAGGCGGGGATCTATATTCCCAGGCTCTGCTACCTGGAAGATCTGGTGCCCCACGGCAGTTGCCGTGTCTGCACGGTAATGGTGAACGGCCGGCCCCAGGCGGCCTGCACCTGGCCCGTCAGCGAGGGCATGGTGGTGGAGAATGACACCGAGGATCTGCTTCAGCACCGCCGCCGTATCGTGGAGATGATGTTCGTGGAGGGCAATCACTTCTGCATGTTCTGCGAGAAGAGCGGAAATTGCGAGCTGCAGGCCATGGCCTACCGCTTCGGCATCACCGCTCCCCGCTATCCCTATCTGTTCCCCAAGCGGGATGTGGACGCCAGCCATCCGGATATCTTCATCGACCGCAACCGCTGCATCCTCTGCGGGCGCTGCGTCAACGCCTCCAGGGACATCGACGGCAAAAACGTATTCGAATTCGTGGGGCGCGGTGCAAACAAGCGGGTAGCGGTGAACGCCGAGGCCAAGCTTTCGGATACCAATATCGACCTCACCGACAAGGCGGTGGATGTTTGCCCCGTCGGGGCCATATTGAAGAAACGGGTCGGCTACGCGGTTCCGGTGGGGCAGCGCAAGTACGACCACGCGCCCATCGGCTCGGATATCGAAGCCAGGCGGAAGCCCGACGCCGCAGCCTCAGGAGGAAAAAATGGCTAAACCTAAGGTAGCAACTGCATCCTTATGCGGCTGTTTTGGTTGTCATATGTCCATCCTGGATATCGATGACCGCATTTTGCAGCTGATCGACCTGATAGATTTCCACAAGTCACCCATTGACGATATCAAGGTGTTCACGGCGCGCTGCGCCGTGGGACTGATCGAAGGGGGCTGCTGCAACGAGGAGAACGTGCGGGTCCTCCAGGATTTCCGCAAGAATTGCGACATCCTTATCGCCCTGGGCGACTGCGCGACCATGGGGGGGATTCCGGCCATGCGCAACACCATTCCCCTGCAGGAATGCCTGGATGAAGCCTATCTGAACGGCCCGACGGTCTACAATCCCAGCGGGATCATTCCCAATGACAAAGAGCTGCCCTTGATGCTGAACCGGGTGTATCCCGTTCAGGATGTGGTCAAGATAGAGTATTTTCTCCCGGGTTGCCCGCCGCCGGCGGATACCATCTGGCAGGCTCTGGTAGCCCTGCTGACGGATAAGCCCCTTGAGCTCCCCTACGAGCTGATCAAGTACGATTAGGAGGTGGAGAATGGCCACAGCAAAGGAATTAAAAAGAGTAATCATCGAGCCTGTCACCCGCGTGGAGGGACACGGCAAGGTGTCCATCCTGCTGGACGAAAAGAATGAGGTCAAGCAGGCGCGCCTGCATATCGTGGAGTTTAGAGGATTTGAGCGCTTCGTCCAGGGGCGGCCTTTCTGGGAAGTCCCGGTACTGGTACAGCGCCTCTGCGGCATTTGCCCGGTGAGCCACCATCTGGCGGCGGCCAAGGCCATGGACCGGATCGTGGGGGTGGACACCATCAGCCCCACCGCGGAAAAGATCCGGCGGCTGATGCACTACGGGCAAACCCTGCAGTCCCACGCCCTGCACTTTTTCCATCTCTGCTCTCCGGATCTGCTCTTCGGTTTTGACGCCGATCCCATGATCCGCAATGTGGTCGGGGTGGCTCGTAAGCATCCCGACCTGGCCGTCCAGGGCGTGATGCTCCGGAAGTACGGCCAGGAGCTCATCAGGGCCACGGCCGGCAAGAAGATTCACGGTACCGGCGCCATTCCGGGCGGGGTGAACAAGAACCTCTCCATAGAGGAGAGGGACGAGTTCCTGAAAGACCTTGACCAGATGATGGAGTGGGCCAGGGGCGCTCTCAAGATCGCCAAGGACTATACCGTGGAAAACCTGGAAACCCTGGCGCCTTTCGGTTCCTTCGATTCCAACCACCTCTCCCTGATCCGGGAGGACGGCGCCATGGACCTCTACCACGGCAACCTGCGCGCCATCGACAGCGAAGGAAAAAAAATCTTCGACCAGGTAGACTACTCCAACTACAACGACTATATCGTCGAAGAGGTGAAGCCCTGGTCCTACATGAAGTTTCCCTTTATCAAGAGCCTGGGACCCGAGGAGGGCTGGTACCGGGTAGGACCCCTGGCCCGGGTGAATACCGCCGATTTCATCGATACCCCCGAGGCGGAGGCGGCCCGCAAGGAATTCGCCGCGCTCACCGACGGCAAGCCCAACAACATCAGCATGGCCTATCACTGGGCCCGCATGATCGAGCTCCTGCATTCCGTGGAGAAGATCGCCGCGCTGCTGAACGATCCGGACCTGCAGGGTGAGGACCTGGTGGTTACCGGCGAGCGCCGTGAAGAAGGCGTCGGCCTGCTCGAAGCGCCCCGGGGCACGCTTTTCCATCATTACCGGGTCAACGAGGATGATCAGGTGGTCATGGCCAACCTGATCGTTTCCACTACCAACAACAACACGCCCATGAACCGGGCGGTGGAGAAGGTGGCCCGAGATCATCTCTCGGGTGTCGAGATTACCGAGGGCCTGCTGAACCACGTCGAGGTGGCGATTCGGGCTTACGATCCCTGTCTCTCCTGCGCCACCCATGCCCTGGGCAAGATGCCCCTGGTGGTGGAGCTCAGGGACAGCCGGGGAGAGCTTATCGACAGAAAATCCAAGTAATGGCAGAGCGCCGGGTGCTCCTGATCGGGTACGGCAACCCCGGAAGGCGGGATGACGGCCTTGGCCCGGCCCTGGCGGCGGAGATGGAGGCGCAAAACCTGCCCGGCCTGGATGTGGATTCGGACTACCAGTTGACGGTGGAGGATTCCCATGCCGTGGCGGAACACGACCTGGTTATCTTCGCCGACGCGGCCCTGGAGGGCAGGGAACCCTTTTATTTCCGGCCCCTAAAGCCCAGGATGAACGGCCTGGCGGGCGGGGTCAGCAGTCATGGTGTCGAGGCGGAGGAAGTACTGGCCCTGGCCGGGCAGCTTTTCGAAGCCCGTGTCGAGGCCTACGTGCTCGGCATCCGCGGGTACGAGTTCAACCGTTTCGAGGAAGGGCTCTCGGAGCGGGCGCACGCCAATATGCTGGCCGCCAGGGATTTCCTGGTCCGGACAATCCGGGAGGGGAATTTCGCCGCGGCGGTGACGGACTAGAACGGAATTGCCCCGGGCGGCGGCCTCAGAGCCTGCCGACCGGAAATGAGTACAGAAAACGAAGTGAGGAGTCGTATGAAAGAAGGAAAATACGTCGTTCTTTGTATAGATGATGACGCCGATTTCCTGGATTCCCTGCGGATCATCATCGAAGCCGAGGGCTACATCATGGAGGCGGCCAACAGCGCTGAAGAAGGTCTTAAGCGATACAAGGAAGCCAAACCCGATATTATCCTGGTGGATCTCATGATGGAGGAGATCGACGCCGGGACCAGTTTTGTCAAAGACGTGAAGTCTTTGGGAGACGCGCCGCCGATCTACATGCTCAGCTCCGTGGGGGACAACCTGAGCATCAGCACGGACTACTCCCAGCTGGGTCTGAATGGTGTGCTCCAGAAGCCCATTAATCCCGATATTCTCTTGTCCACCATCAGGGCCAAGCTGAAATAAGAGTTTCAATGCCTTTCTCTGCCGATTCGCAGAGAATCAGAGCTGTTTACGACATCAAGGGCGTGGTGCAGGGCGTCGGCTTCAGGCCGGCGCTCTTCCGCCTCGCCAGGGAAGCCTCCCTCTCCGGCTGGGTGCAAAACCGTTCCGGTACGGTGCGCCTGTCCCTGGAGGGGGCGGAGTCGCAGATAGACGAATTCCTGCAGACCCTGCCCGGCCGGTTGCCTGCGGTCGCCCGTATCGACTCCATTACCCAGGTGGAAAAACAGGCCGCCGCTGACGCTGCCGCTGCGCGCAGCCACAGCTTTGCCATTCTCGAGAGCGAGGGAGATGGGAGCGTTACTCCCCTGATCCCTGCGGACCTGGCCATGTGCGCCGACTGCCGGGCGGAAATCGAAGACCAAAACAGCCGCCGCTACGGCTACGCCTTCACCACCTGCACCAACTGCGGCCCCCGCTATACGGTGGTGGACGGCATGCCCTATGACCGGGAACGCACCAGCATGGCCCGCTTTCCCCTCTGTCCCGCCTGCAGGCGGGAATACGAAGATCCCGGGGACCGGCGCTTCCATGCCGAAACCATTGCCTGTCCAGCCTGCGGCCCCGTCCTGACCTTTTCGGATATCCGGGGCCGGGACGTGGCCGGGAACCCCTTGAAGAACGCCCGTCGGGAGCTCGCCCGGGGTTCGATTGTGGCCGTACGGGGCATCGGCGGCTTCCTCCTGACCGTTGACGCTTTCGACCGTGACGCCCTGACGAGACTGCGGGAACGGAAGACCCGGCCTCATAAGCCCTTCGCATGTATGGCCGGAGACCTGGAAACCGTGCGCCGTATCTGTGAGCTGCCCCCGGCCGCGGAAGAGCTTTTAACCTCGGTGCAGTCCCCCATCGTTATTCTTGATATACGGGAGAAACCGGACCTGCCGCAGCGCCTGCCCCTGGACCTGATCAGCCCGGACACCCGCACCCTGGGAGTGATGCTCCCAACCTCGCCCCTGCACCACCAGCTGTTCGCGCCCCTGGTCGGCGATTCACTGCCGGCCTTCCAGCTCCTGATCATGACCAGCGGCAACCGGGGGGGCGAGCCCATCTGCCTGACCGACACCGAAGCGCGGGAGCGCCTTTCGGGGATCGCCGATTTCCTGCTCAGCCATGACCGGGAGATCAACCTGCGAAATGATGATTCTCTGGCCGTTTTACAGAACGGCCGGGTCCAGCTCTGGCGCCGGGCCCGGGGCTACGCACCGGAAGCTATCACCCTCGGCCGGGAGCTTTCACGTTGTGTACTGGCCCTGGGCGCGGAGATGAAGAACGCCGTGGCTCTGGGCTTCGAGCAGCGGGTGGTTCTCTCCCCCCATGTGGGCGACCTTGAGACCCCGGAGGCCCTGGACAGCCTGGAGACGGTCACGAAGCGCCTGCCGGAGTTCCTGCAGCGAAGCCCGGAGGTCATCGCCGTGGACCTGCACCCCGACATGCATTCCACCCGCCTGGGGGAGAAACTGGCGGATTCCCTGGACCTGCCCCTGATGCGGATTCAGCACCACCACGCCCATGCCGCGGCCTGCCTGGCCGAGAACGGCTTTGATGAGGGCCTGGCCCTGGTATTCGACGGCACCGGGCTGGGAACCGACGGAAACATCTGGGGGGCCGAGCTTTTGGAGGTCCGCGGCGATGGTTTCGCCCGGCTGGCCACCTTCGCTCCTGCGCCTATGCCCGGCGGGGATGCGGCGGTACGGCGGCCGGCGCGCCAGTTGGTGGCCCGCTTCCAACAGGCGGGACTGCCTCTTTCCGGCCGGTGGCGGGAGGGGTTGGGCATAACGCTTGAAGAGGCAGAGGCCTGGGAGAAGCAGAGCGCCCGGGAGCTGAACGCCCCGCGCAGCCACGCCGCAGGGCGCCTGTTCGACGCCGTGGCCGCCGGCTTAAGCATCGCCCCGAAGGAGACCACCTACGACGGCCAGCCGGCCATCCGCCTGGAGGCCGCAGCCCGCCGGGCCCTCAAGAGATGCGGGGGGGTAGGGGCCGCCCCGGGCCGCGCCGCGGGGCTGCCCGAGGCCCTTCCCTTCATCCTGCGGGAAGAGGAGGGCCTTTTGGTCGTGGATTGGGCGCCGGCCTTCCGGCTGCTTTACCACCCGGAGGCGAGCCGGGGCCGGGAGGAAGAGACCGCCCTGGCTTTACACCTGGGCGTTGCCAAAGCCGCCGTGAAGATGGTAGAGTACGGCTTGAGCCGCTCCGCTTTCCGCCGGGTGGGTTTGAGCGGGGGTGTGTTTATGAACAAGATCCTGCACCAGCTGTTGACCGCCGACCTCAAGGCCCTGAACCTGGAACTTGCGGTACACAGCCAAACCCCTCCCAACGACGGCTGTATTGCCCTCGGCCAGACGGTGGTCGCGGGCTGGACCCTATGATAAGGAAATAGCGATGTGTCTTGCAGTACCCATGGAGATCGTACAGGTAGGAGAGGACGGCAGCGGTGTCGCCGCCCTGGAGGGCAGCCGCACGGCCGTTGACCTCTCGCTGATCGATAATCCCGCCTGCGGGGACTTTGTAATCATCCACGCCGGCTTCGCCATCGAAAAACTGGACCGTGAAGAGGCGGATGAGCGCATCCGCATGTTCGAAGAGCTGGGACGTTCCTATGTGGAAGAGCATCCCTGAACGGTCAGGGGCTGAGCGATAATGAAATACATTGACGGCTTCCGCGACGCCGGCGCAGCCGCCGCCCTGCGCGGCGACATCGCTTCACTGGCGGAAAAGCTCGAGAATTACGAGCGTCGGATCGGCATCATGGAGGTCTGCGGCAGCCATACCATGGCCATTGCCCGCTGCGGCATCAGGGAAATGCTCCCGGACAATATCGAGCTGATCAGCGGGCCGGGCTGCCCGGTCTGCGTCACCGAGCCGGGCTATATAGACGCCGCCGTTGAGCTGGCAAACCGGGGGGTAATCATTGCCAGTTTCGGGGATATGATCCGGGTGCGCGGCTCTGGCATGAGCCTGGCGGACTGCCGGGCCCGGGGCGGGACGGTGGAGGTCTGCTACTCCCCCACAGCCGCCCTGAACCTGGCCGCCGCTCATCCCGACCGGGAAGTGGTGTTCCTGGCCATCGGCTTCGAGACCACCATTCCTCCGGTGATCAGCCTGGCGGCCTCGGCCGCCAAACGGGGGCTCGGCAACCTCTCCCTGCTAACGGCTTTTAAACTGGTGCCCCCGGCCCTGGCGGCGCTGCTGGCGGACCCGGAGCTGGCCATCGACGCTTTCCTCTGCCCTGCCCATGTGAGCGCCATCATCGGTTCCCGGCCCTACCTGCCCTTTACCGGCGAGTCGGGAGTTCCCTGCGTGATCGCCGGCTTCGAGCCCCTGGATATTCTTTTGGCCGTGCGGGCCATCCTCGGGCAGATCCTGCGGGGCGAGGCCGAGCTGGACAACCAGTACAGCCGGGTGGTCAAGCCGGAAGGCAACCTGCGGGCCCAGGCCCTGATGGCCGAATACCTGGAGCCGGTGAACGCGGTCTGGCGCGGCCTGGGGACTCTCCCTGACAGCGGGCTGGGGCTGCGTCCCGTGTACGCCGCCTTCGACGCCGAGAAGAAACTGGACCTGGATATCCGTCCCGGCGAGGAGGATCCCCGCTGTCTCTGCGGCGAGGTGATCAAGGGCAAGAGCCGGCCCCCGGACTGCCCGCTGTTTGCGGCGGGCTGCAGCCCGGAGCATGCCGTGGGCCCCTGCATGGTCAGCTCAGAGGGAACCTGCGCCGCTTATTTCAAATACCTGAGGAACAAAGTGTGAGTGAAACGATCATCCAGCTCGCCCATGGAGGCGGCGGAAGGCTCTCCCGCCGGCTGATAGCGGAAGAGATTGTTCCCCGCTTCGGCATGGAAAGCTTGCGTGACCTTCCCGACGCCGCGGAGCTTAAACCTGAGGCAAAGCGGCTGCTTTTTACCACCGACAGCTTCGTGGTGCAGCCCCTGGAGTTCCCGGGAGGAAACATCGGCGACCTGGCCGTGCACGGCACGGTGAACGACCTGGCCGTATGCGGGGGGCGGCCGCGCTGGCTGTCCTTGAGCCTGATTCTGGAAGAGGGGCTTCCGCTTTCCCGGCTGCGCCGGGTGCTCGACTCCGCCGCTGCTGCGGCCGCTCAATGCGGCCTGCAGGTGGTCACCGGGGACACCAAGGTGGTGGCCCGCGGGCAGGCGGACGGCCTCTATATCAACAGCGCCGGCATCGGCGAGATGTTTCCGGGCTTCGACCTGGGGCCCGGGCGGGTGCGCCCCGGGGACTCGGTGCTGGTCAGCGGGCCCCTTGGGGACCACGGCCTGGCGGTGATGGCGGTCCGGGAGGGAATCCGCATCGAAGGAGGGCCGGTCAGCGACACCGGCCCGGTGCACCGGCTGGTGCAGGCGATCGGGGAGCTGGCGCCCCTGGTGCGCTTCATGCGCGATCCAACCCGGGGCGGGGCTGCGGCGGTCCTCAATGAGCTGGTCGAACAGCGGGACGTCGGAGTGGAGCTAACGGAAGCGGATATTCCCGTCAGCCCGGGTACCCGGGCGGTGGCGGAGATGCTGGGCCTGGACGTCCTCCAGGTGGCCTCGGAGGGCAGGCTGTTTCTGGTTTGCGCCCCCGAGGCCGCCGAGCAGATCATGGCACGCTGGCACAAGCTTCCCGAGGGCGGGGGTGCGGCCTGCGTGGGCCGCATCAGCGGCGAGGCGGGGAGGGTCATCCTGGTCACAGTCAGCGGAGGCCGGCGCCTGGTGGATGTGCCCCAGGGCGAGCTCTTGCCGAGGATCTGCTGATGCACGAGCTGTCGATCGCCCAGGCCCTGGTTGAACAGGCTGTGGACGTTGCCCTGCGGGAGGGCGCCGCCGGCATCGCCGCCATCACCGTTACGGTGGGCGACCTGTCCGGGGTGAATCCCGAGGCGCTGGAACTGGCCTTTCCCGTGGCCGCGGAGAATACGCCGGCCGCCGAGTCTCGGCTGATCATAGAAACCGTGCCGGCCCGGGCTCGTTGCCGGGAGTGCGGGCAGGAGAGCAGCCCCGGCTTTCCCTTCCCGGTCTGTGAGCACTGCGGCTCCCTGGATCTGGAGATCAGCGCCGGGCAGGAGCTTTTGCTCCGGGCCCTGGAGCTGGAGGTGCCTGAAAAAACCGCCGGAGATCCCGGCAAAGATTGACTGCGAGGTAAGATTATGTGTTTAGAATGCGGCTGCGGCGAGGTCGAGCACACCCATCCCCACGACCATGAGCACCCCCACGATCATTCCCACCAGCACACCCGCGCGGCGGAAGCGGGGCCGGCGACCCGGAAGGTCGAGGTGGAGGAGAAGCTCCTCCTGAAGAACGATCGTGTCGCGGAGCGCAACCGGGCCTGGCTCGCCGAGCGCGGGGTGACGGCGATGAACCTGATCTCCGCTCCGGGAAGCGGCAAGACCACTTTGTTGGAGCGGACCCTGGAGCGCTTGCGGGACCGGGTGGCCTGCGCGGTCATCGCCGGGGATCAAAGCACCGACCACGACGCCCGGCGCCTTCAGGGTAAGGGCGCGCCGGTGGTGCAGATCGAGACGGTCAGCGCCTGCCACCTCTCGGCCGAGCAGGTCAGCCGGGTGCTGCCCGAGGTTGTGACCGAGGGGGTGCGCCTGCTCTTTATCGAGAACGTGGGCAACCTGGTCTGCCCGGCTGCCTTTGACCTGGGGGAGAGCTTCAAGGTCGCCCTGCTGTCCACCACCGAGGGGGAGGACAAGCCGGTGAAATACCCCTCCTTATTCAGCCGGGCCCAGGTCGCGGTGCTCACCAAGCTGGACCTGGACGAGGCCCTGGGCTGGGATGCACCCCTCTGCCGCCGCTACCTGCAGCAGGCGCATCCGGGCATCTTCTGTTTCGAGCTGAGCGCCAAGACCGGCGCCGGCATGGATGCCTGGATCGACTACCTAAAAAAGCTGACCGCCTGAAAGCGCTGACCGCCCTCAGGAGGTCAGCGTAACTTGACGCCGGCTTAAACAGCAAGCGCCGGTGCTGCCTCCGCCGCGCAAAAAAAGGTTTGCGCCTGTTTGCATATTCATAGTAAAATCAAATAAATATCTAGCCGCTATCGATTCCGGGATCAGCCGCCGCGATAACAAAGCAGCGGAGAGGATCACCCGGGTAAAGGGGAGCACAGGGGCATGGCGGGCAACCGGGATATCGAGGTCGACCCGGGCGAAATCGACAACATCCTCGCGGATCTGCTTCCGAACCGCAGCGCCTCAGCCGGATCCGTCTCGGATGCTCCGGTGATTCCCCTCCTCCAGAGGATCCAGGCCGACTTCGGCTACCTGCCCCGGCCGGTGTTGAAATATGTCAGTGAGCATACCGGCATTCCCCCGGGGCGTCTTTTCGGCGTGGCTACCTTCTATGCCCAGTTCTACCTGGAACCCCACGGCAAGCATACGGTGCGCTGCTGCAGGGGTACGGCCTGCCATGTCCGCGGCGGCAGGAAGATCATCAATACGGTCAAGGATTTCCTGGGTATCGAGGAAGGGCAGACAACAGCGGACATGCTGTTCTCACTGGAAACCGTCGCCTGCCTGGGCGCCTGCGCCCTGTCGCCGGTCATGGTGGTGGATAATACCTATTACGGTGAAATGACGGCCCACCGCGCCGAGCAGATCCTGAAAGCTATCAGGGAGGCGGAGAGTTGAGCGCGCGGCTGAGCTCCCCGGCGGCCTACTACCGGCGCCGTGAGGCCCTGCAGGCGGCTCTCGATCCGGACAGGCTGACGGTAACCATTTGCGGCGGCACGGGCTGCACCGCCTTCGGCTCCGCCCAGGTGCGGGAGACCTTCGAGAAAGAGATCGAACGCCGCGGGCTGGCCGACCGGGTGTCCGTATTGACCACCGGCTGCCACGGTTTCTGCCAGCAGGGACCGGTGGTGGTTATTCTGCCGCGGAAGATCTTCTACCCCAAAGTCAAGGTGGAGGATGTCCCCGGGATTGTCGAGAAAACCCTGATACAGGGCGAGATCATTGACGAGCTCTGCTATGTCGATCCCTTGAGCGGGAAGACCATTCCTTATGACCACGAGCTGCCCTTCTACGCCAGGCAAACCCGGCGGGTATTCCGGCTCAACGGGCTGATCAATCCGGTAGACCTGGACGGCTATATCGCCCGGGACGGCTATCTGGCCGCAGTCCGGGTACTGGAGCAAATGACCCCGGAACAGGTGATCGCAGAAGTGCGTACCGCCGGTCTGCGGGGGCGGGGAGGCGCCGGCTTCCCCACGGCTCTCAAGTGGGAGTTCTGCCGCCGGGCTGTCGCAGAGAATCCGGCGGCCGGCAGCGTGTTGATCTGCAATGCCGACGAGGGGGATCCTGGCGCTTTCATGGACCGCAGTGTCCTGGAAGGCACGCCTCACGCCGTCCTGGAAGGGATGATCATCGCCGCCTATGCCATCGGCGCCGGGAAGGGGATTATCTACGTGCGGGCCGAATATCCCCTGGCGGTCAAGAACGCATCCCTTGCCTTGCGGCAGGCCCGGGAGGCCGGTTTACTGGGCATCGACATCCTGGGCCGGGGTTTCGACCTGGAGATCGCGGTTCATGAAGGCGCCGGCGCCTTCGTCTGCGGCGAGGAAACCGCCCTGATCGCCTCACTGGAGGGTGAGCGCGGGCAGCCGCGGCCCCGCCCTCCCTTCCCGGCCCAGCGCGGCTACAGGGGCCTGCCCACGACGATCAACAATGTGGAGACCCTGGCCAATGTACCCCTGATCATCCAAACAGGCGGCGAGCATTACAGCTCCCTGGGAACCAAAGGCAGCAGGGGCACCAAGATTTTCGCCCTGGCCGGCAAGGTGAACAACACCGGTCTGGTGGAGGTCCCCATGGGCGCCACCTTGAGGCAGATCGTGTTCGACATCGGCGGCGGCATACTCAAAAACCGGCGCTTCAAGGCCGTGCAGATGGGCGGCCCCTCGGGTGGCTGCGTGCCCGCCGCCTATCTGGATTTGCCCCTGGATTACGAGTCGGTCAAGGAAATCGGCGCCATCATGGGTTCCGGCGGGCTGATCGTCATGGATGAGAACACCTGCATCGTGGATATCGCCCGTTATTTTCTGGAGTTCGTGCAGGCGGAATCCTGCGGTAAATGCCTGCCCTGCAGGGCGGGTACCCGCCGCATGCTGGAGATCCTCACCCGCATCTGCGGCGGCCAGGGCAGAGAGGGCGACCTCGAAGAGCTGGAGCGGCTGGCCCGAATCGTGGCGGCCGCCTCCCTCTGCGGCCTGGGCCAGACAGCACCCAATCCGGTGCTTTCCACCCTGCGCTATTTCCGTCATGAGTATGAGGAGCATATTCGCAATCATTTCTGCCGGGCCTCGGTCTGCGAAGCCCTGGTGGCCTCACCCTGCGGACATGCCTGCCCGGCCGATGTAAACGTGCCCCAGTATGTGGGGCTGATCGCGGAAAACCGGCTAGAGGAGGCGGCGAACCTGATCCGCCTGCGCAATCCTTTTCTGTCGGTGTGCGGCCGGGTTTGCGATGCTCCCTGCGAGCGACGCTGCCGGCGCGCCGATGTGGACGAGCCGCTGGCGATCCGCGCGCTGAAACGTTACGTCGGTGACAATACCTCCCCGCCGCCGACGGTAGCGGCGGCGGCGGGAGCCGCGGAGGTGGCCATTGTGGGCGGGGGGCCCGCCGGCCTGAGCTGCGCCTATTTCCTGGCCCTGCTGGGCCGCCGATCGGTAATATATGAGGCCCTGCCGATACCAGGGGGCATGCTGGCCGTGGGTATCCCCGAGTACAGGCTGCCCAAGGAGATCTTAAGCCGGGATATTGAATACATCCTTTCCCACGGCGTCGAGCTACGCACCGGGCACCCGGTGGCCGACCTGGAGGAGCTCGAGGGCAATGGCTACAAAGCCCTGGTGCTGGCCACCGGCGCCCACCTGGGGCGCAAGCTCGGCGTGGAGGGAGACACACTAAAAGGAGTCATGGACGCCCTGGACTTCCTGCGCCGCCGGGCCCTGGGATTGGATATAAACTGCGGCCGCCGGGTGGCGGTGATCGGAGGCGGGAACGCCGCCGTGGACGCCGCCCGTTCGGCCCTGCGCCTGGGCGCGGAGGAAGTGAGCCTGGTCTACCGGCGCACCCGGGCGGAAATGCCTGCCTACCCGGAGGAGATCGCCGGCGCCCTGGAAGAGGGAATCCAGCTGGTGGAACTGGCCGCTCCGCGCCGAATCATCGCTGAAAAACAACGGGCAGCGGGACTCGAGCTGGTGCGCATGCGCCTGGGATCCGCAGATGCAGGTGGACGGCGCCGACCTGAGGATGTTCCGGGGAGCGGTTTTTCCATGAGCTGTGACACGGTGATTGCCGCCATCGGCCAGCTGAGCTCCACGGAGGCGGCCGGCGATGAGGTTGCCCGTACAGCTGCGGGGGGAGTGGCCTGCGACGGCCTTACCGGCGCGACCTCACGGGAGGGGCTGTACGCCGTCGGAGACTGTGTCTCCGGGGGCGCCACCGTGGTGGAAGCCATCGGGGCCGGGCAGAGAGCGGCGGTAGCCATCGACCGGATGCTCGGTGGGACGGGTATTCTACCCGCCAACGAGATGACAAGCAGCCGCCGCCCCGCGGAAGAGGACCTGGAGAAGATAATCCCCCGCAGCCGGGAGCCGGAGCTTCCCGCGGGCGAGCGGCGCCGTTCTTTTGCGGAGGTCTTTGGCTGCCTGACCGCCGAGGCGGCCAGCTCTGAGGCCGAGCGCTGCCTGCGCTGCGACCTGGAGCGGGCCGAGCAGCTCAAAAAGGCCGGAGGTCATGAATCCGGAGGTAAATGACATGAGCCCGACCCTGACGCTCAACGGCCGGAAGCTTCCTTTCCGGGAAGGACAGACTGTCCTGGAGGTGGCCCGGGAAAACCAGGTCTACATCCCTTCGCTCTGCTATCATTCCAAGACGGGGCCGGCCTCGCGCTGCCGTGTTTGCGTGGTGGAGGTGGAGGGCCTTCCCGGACTTCAGACCGCCTGTACCCTAACCGCCGAAGCGGGCATGAAGGTCGACAGCGAGTCCCCACAGGTGCAGGAGGTGCGGCGGATGCTTATAGAGCTGCTCCTGGCCGAGGGCGAGCACGACTGCCTGAGCTGCGAGGCCAACGGCCGCTGCGAGCTCCAGGACGCGGCCTACTACCTGGGCATCGAGAAGCCGGCCTTCACCTTCACGGATGCGCATGCTGCGCATGCTGACGAGGCGGGGCTGGTGGACGATTCCAGCGAGATGATCGTCATTGATCACCGCCGCTGCATCAAATGCGGACGCTGCATCGCCGGGGACAACCAGACGGTGGTGAACGAGGTCCTGGATTTCGGCTACCGGGGTCACCGGACGCGGGTCATCTGTGATGACGATCTGCCCATGGGCTCATCAAGCTGCGTGCAGTGCGGTGAGTGCGTGCAGCTCTGCCCGGTGGGGGCGATCATCGACAAGAAGTCCCGGGGCAGGGGGAGACCCTGGGAGCTCAAGACCGTGGATACGGTCTGTCCCTACTGCGGGGTGGGCTGCCAAATCAGGCTGCATATCAACGAAGCCAAAAACGAGATCGTCCGCGTGACCGGGATTGAAGGCAGCCCCACCAATGACGGCATGCTCTGCGTCAAGGGGCGCTATGCCTACGAGTTCGTGGCCAGCCCCGAGCGGCTGCGCACCCCCCTGATCCGGGGGCCGGAAGGAGAACTCCGCCCCGCCGGCTGGGAGGAGGCCATCAATCTGGTGGCCTCCCGCTTCCGGGAGATCGCACGGAAGCACGGCCCGGACGCCGTCGCCGGGCTGTCATCCGCCAAGTGTACCAACGAAGAGAATTACGCTTTTCAGAAACTCATGCGCAGGGAGGTGGGCACAAACAACGTCGATCACTGTGCCCGCTTGTGACACAGCGCCACCGTGGCCGGTCTGGCCGCGTCGCTGGGTTCCGGTGCCATGACAAACGATTTCGCAGGTATCCAGGAAGCGGATGTGATCATGATCATCGGCTCGGATACCTCCGCCGCTCATCCGGTGATCGCCAGCCGCATCAAGCAGGCCGTTCGCTTTGGTAAGAGCAAGCTGATCGTCATCGATCCCAAAGAGATCGGCATGGCCCGCTTCGCCGACATTTACGTTCGCCAGCACTGCGGCACGGACGTGGCCCTCCTGAACGGCATCATGCACGAGATCATCCGCAACAACTGGCACGACCGGAGCTATATCGCCGAGCGCTGCGAGGGCTTCGCGGATCTGGAGGCGGTAGTGGCGGATTATCCGCCGGAAAAGGCGGCCGAAATCTCCGGCGTTCCGGCCGCTCAGATCCGGGAGATCGCCGCTGTCTTCGGTCAGGCGAAAACGGCCTCCCTCTTCTATGCCATGGGCATCACCCAGCACACCTCCGGCACCGACAATGTCTGGTCCACCGCCAACCTGCAGATGCTCTGCGGCAATCTGGGCAGGCCCGGAGGCGGGGTCAATCCCTTGAGGGGGCAATGCAATGTCCAGGGCGCCTGCGACATGGGGGCTTTGCCGAATGTATTTCCCGGCTACCAGAAGGTCGCAGATCCCGAGGCGCGGGCCAAATTCGAGCATGCCTGGGGGAAAAAGCTTCCCCACCGGCCGGGGCTGACGGCTATGGAGATGACCGCCGCCGCCGCGCAAGGAAGCCTCAAGGCCCTGTACATCATGGGGGAAAACCCCTTGCTCAGCGAGCCGGATATCGGCCGGGTGGCCGGAGAGTTGGGCAAGCTCGATTTCCTGGTGGTCCAGGATATCTTTTTAACCGAAACGGCCCGGCTGGCCGATGTGGTGCTGCCCGCGGCCTGCTACGCGGAGAAGGACGGGCTCTATACCAACACGGAGCGCAGAGCCCAGCGGCTGCGCCGGGGCTTAAGGCCGCCCGGGGAGGCCCGGGAGGACTGGGAGATCATCCAGATGATCGCCAATGCCCTGGGGGGGAAGTGGAATTACGGCAGCGCCCGGGAGCTGGCCGAGGAGCTCCGCGGCCTCACCCCCTCCTACGGAGGCATCAGCTGGGAACGGGTGGGTGATACGGGGCTGCAGTGGCCCTGTCCTGCGGAGGAGCACCCGGGCACGCCCTTTCTGCATAAAGGTCACTTCGCCCGCGGCCGGGGTTTGATGAAGGGAATCCGCCACCGGGAGCCTGCGGAGCTTCCGGATGAGGAGTATCCCCTGGTCCTGACCACCGGCCGCCTGCTGGAGCAATTTCATACCGGTACCATGACCCGCAAGTCCGCGGGTCTGAACAACCTGGCGGGCCCCCGGGTGATGATCGCGGCGGAGGACGCCGACGAGCTGGGCATTTCCAATGGAGAGACCGTCAAGATCGCCAGCCGGCGGGGCGAGATCCAGGCCCCGGCCTTCGTGACCAGGAGAATCGGCAAAGGCACCATCTACATCCCCTTCCATTTCCGCGAGGCAGCGGCCAACCTGCTCACCAATCCCGAGCTCGACCCGGTGGCCAAGATCCCGGAATACAAGGTCTGCGCCGCCAGGGTCAGCAGGCTGTAATGCAGCCGGAGCGGTTCCGGACTGTTGTCCGCTGAACCGGTTGCCCTTAAGACGAAAATGTGAATACAATAACAAAAAAACTTGACAAAGTAACATAAAAAGAGAATAATAAGTTATAAGGAGTCGAGAAAAATCATTATGATCGGTAATGAAAATGCGGTGATGCGCCTGCTCCAATACAAGGATACCCTCAAGAAGCTGAAGAGCCTGGGCTTTTCCAAGGTCTTTTCCGACAACCTGGCCGACACGGTGGGGGTCTCCCCTTCCCTGGTGCGCAAGGATTTTTCCCTCTTCGATATTTCAGGCCACAAGCGCGGCGGCTACAGGATAGACAATCTTGTGGAGCGTCTGGACCAGATCCTGGGCAGAAATGTCACCCAGAAGGTGATCATGGTAGGCGCCGGCAAGCTGGGCAGCGCTCTGATGAACTTCCGGGCTTTCGAAGAGGAGCATATCCGGATCGTGGCCGCTTTCGACCACGACGAGGCCAAGCAGGACGCCAAAGCAAAAATACCGGTATTGCCCATGGACGGGCTGCGCGGTTATATCGCGGAGAATCAAATCCAGCTGGGAATTCTCACACTGCCGGAGGATGCCGCCCAGCGGGTGGCGGATATCATGATACTGGCGGGCATCAGGGGTATTCTCAATTTCTCTCCCCTCCAACTGCGCGCGCCGCGCCGCTGCATTATCCGCAGTGTAAACCTGGAGCTGGAGCTGGAGCATCTGATCTACCTGATAAGCAGGACCCTGGAAGACGAGGAAGCTTCCGAAGAGGACAGCGGTCGGAAAGATGATTAGAACCAAGCTCTTCGCGGGTCTGGCCATCCTGGCTATCGGCATCGAAATTCTATGCGCCCTTTTTGCGATGCATATCATCCAGAACCGGGTGATCAAGGAAGCCCAGACCCGGGTGCGCATGGACCTGGTCAGCGCCTGGAGCGAGCACAATGCCAAGCTCGCGGAGATCGAAACCATTCTCAAGCTGGCCGCGGGCAAGCGCTCGGTACGTGAAGCATGTCGGGCCGACACTTGGCCCAATCAGGACGTCCAGAACCGTTTGGAAGTGATCCGTCTGGTGTCCGGTCTAGATTTTCTCACCCTGGTGAACCCGGATGGACGGGTGATGATGCGCACCGCTCCTCCCTACAGCCACGGGGATTTCCGGCAGGCCAACACCGCCGTACGCCTGGGCCTGGAGGGCGAAACCACGACCTGCACCACCCTGTTTTCCCGGCAGGAGCTGGAGCGTGAGGCATCTGGACTGGAGGAGGAAGCCTTCCTGGAGCTGGAGGACACCCCCCGGGCCCGCCAGGCCGCCAAGAGCGTGGAAACCCGGGGCATGGTGATGCTGGGAGTCGTCCCTGTCAAGGACGGGGGAGAGGTGCTGGGCGTACTGTACGGCGGCATTCTCCTGAACAGGAATCACGAGCTGGTGGATAAGATCTCCAGCACGGTTTTCGAGCAGAAAGAGCTCGGCAGCGGCGGCACGGTGACCGTGTTCATCCAGGACAGCCGTATCGCCACCACCGTGCGCCTGAACAACGGCAACCGCGCTTTGGGGACCCGGGCCAGCAAGGAGGTGGCCGACCGCGTGCTGGACAATGGGCTGCGCTGGGAAGGCAGGGCCTTCGTGGTCAGCGAGTGGTACCTGACCGCCTACGATCCGGTCCGCAACGGGGAAGGGGAGGTGATCGGCATGCTCTACGTGGGCATACCCGAAAGCCCCTTTACCGGCCTGATCAGAAGCACCATCTACCGCTACGTACTTTTGTCCATCATCTCCCTGGTAGTGGCCCTGGTGATTGCTTTCTTCCTGGCCGGGCGCATCGCCCGGCCCCTGCACTGCCTGGCGGAAGCCGTCAAGCTCATGCACCTGGGGGAGCGGCCGAACCCGGTGCAGTGCGCCCATGCCTCCAAGGAGACCAGGGCCCTCATGGAATCCTTCAATGTGATGGCCAAGACATTGAGCGAGCGTGAAGCGAAGCTCCTGGAGACCAACAAGGCGATTGAAGAAGCAAACAGCTCTCTCAAGGTGGTGAACCACAGCTACATGGAGACGGTGAGCTTCATCTCCCACGAGCTGAAGAGCCCCCTGGCCACCATCATGAACTATGTCTACCTGATCTCCCAGGAGAAGTTCGGGCCAGTGACGGAGAAACAGGGCCATAGCCTGAAACACATCGACCACAATGTTAAACGCATCGTGGAGATGGTGCGGCACTATCTCAACCTCTCACGAATCGAGAAAGGTGAGCTGGAGCCTGTATTCAGCAAAGTGGCCGTTTTGGACGACGTGCTGGAGCCCCTTTTGGAAGCCTACTCTGTCGAGGCCGGGGACCGCGGCATGTGTCTGGTAAACAATATCAAGGAGGAATGCTTTATCCGGGCAGACCTCAACATGACCCGCGAGATTTTCGAGAACCTGATCAGCAATGCCCTTAAATACGGCCGCCAGGATGGGATTGCCAGCATCGCCGCCCAGCCGCAGGACGACTTCCTGGAGTTCAAAGTCTTCAACGAGGGGGGAGGGATTCCCGAGGAGAGGCTTGCCGACCTGTTCAAGAAATTTTCCCGGCTGGATATGGAAGGTCAAACCCGCAGGCAGAAGGGAACCGGGCTGGGGTTGTTCATTACCAAGAACATCGTAGAGGCCCACGGGGGTGAGATCGGCGTGGAATCCAGGCAGGGTAGGGGGGTGACCTTTGTGTTCACTCTGCCCCGCGCCTGTTGAGATAAGGAAGAATGATGGCTAGTGCAAAGAAAATACTGATCGTCGACGATGATGAGAGCTTTGTGGACTCGAACCGGGAGCTGCTGGAAGCCTACGGGTACGAGGTCCATACAGCCTATGACGGGGAGTCCGGGCTCAGCAAGGCCAAGCAGGTTAGGCCCGATCTCATGATCCTGGACGTGATGATGGCCCACGACACCGAAGGCTTCGAAATCGCCCGGAAGATTCAGAAAGAGTCGGAGCTGGCGCAGATGAAGCTGCTCCTGGTCAGCGGGATCACCCGGGAGATGAAGCTGCCCTTCAAGCTGACCCCTGACAGCACCTGGCTGCCGGTAAACCGGGTGCTGGAGAAGCCGATCGATCCGGCCCGCCTTATTCGGGAGATCGGCAAGATGCTGCAGGGGGCCTGAAGCTCCTCCCTCATCCAGACGGATTCCGGTTTACAGCGTGAAATCTTTACGGCTATACTCTCTTGTATGCAACCAACCCTGGTGACCGACATGCAGGTAGATCTGTTTTCCCGGCGCTGGGGACGTCTGCGCGAGCAGGCCGCGGTGCGGAAAGTGATCACGGAAACGGCCCTGCGCCTCTATGTCGATAATGAGCACACCACAACCTTCTGCTGCCTGAACGAGTTTACAGAAGAACTGGCTCTGGGTTATCTCTATACCTCCGGGCGCATCGATTCCCTGGAGGCGGTTTCGGTGGTGTCCGGAACTCAGGAGGAGCTCCGCCTGGAGCTGACCGGGGTACCGCCCGTCCCCGCAGAGCTGCCCCCCCCGGAGGAGGGCTTCGGAATTGCCATGAGCCGTGTCTGGCGGCTGATGCGCGTTTTCGTCAGGCGGTCCGCAATTTTCGCTTCCAGCGGGGGGGTTCACAGCGCCCTGCTCTGCCACGACGAATTCCAGCTTTTCAACGAGGATATCGGCAGGCACAACTGCGTCGACAAGATCGCCGGCCGTCTGCTGGGCTCCGGCCGGCTGGATAATGCGGCCCAAGCCGTCCTGCTCACAAGCGGCCGGGTAACCGTCGAGATCATGACCAAGCTGCTGCGGCTCGGTATTCCGGTGCTCGTGTCCCGCACCACCCCCACCGCCCAGGCCGTGAGCCTGGCCAGGAGCCGAAATATCACTTTGTTGGGCTATGTCCGCGGCAGCCGGGCGGTGGTCTACGCCGGGCGGGAAAGGATAACGGCCTGATCTCTCCTGCGGACCATCCCCTCGGGCCGGAGGCTGTTACCGCCGTATTGCTGGCCGGCGGCCGGGGGACGAGGTTGGGAGGACAAGAGAAAGCGGCGCTGGAGATTGACGGCCGCTCGCTCCTGGAGACCCGCATCGACGCCCTGAGGGAGGTGTGCCAAGAGATCGTCGTGGTGGTAAACCAGCGCTTCGCGAGTCGCAGGATTCCCGGGGTGCAGGTGGTGCAGGATATCCGCCAGGGATGCGGTCCCCTCATGGGGCTCTACAGCGGCCTGCTGGCCAGCCGCAGCCAACTCAATTTTGTGACCGCAGTGGATATGCCCTTTTTCAAGGCGGGCCTCTTTCGCCGTCTTTTGGAGCTGGCCCGGGAAGGCCGCCCTGTCTGGGACGTCACCATCCCCTATATCCGCAAGCAGTACGAACCGCTGTTCGCCTTGTACGCCCGAACCTGCCTGCCCGCCGTCGAGGAGCTGCTGGCCTCCCCACAGCCGGGGGGCAGGAGGATCGTCGCTTTTTTCCCTAAGGTGCGGGTTCGCAGGGTAGCAGCCGCGGAAATAATCCCCTATGATGCCGGCATGATATCCTTTTTCAACATCAACACCCTGAAGGACCTGCGGGCTGCGGGAGGTTCGGAGCAGGGTCTACCGGGACGCTGAGATGGCGAGGCGCAGAGACGTTCCAGACTCCCGGGGTTTTGTCATGGTGGGGCTGGGGGAAATCCTCTGGGACCTGCTGCCGGAGGGCAGGAAGTTGGGGGGCGCTCCCGCCAACTTCGCCTACCATGCCCGGGTGCTGGGAAACCGGGGTCTTCCCGCCAGCCGGGTGGGCAGCGACGAGGAGGGGCGGGAGATTATCGCTTCTCTCGGCAGGCTGGATATCCCTGGAGAGCAGATCCAGATCGACAGCTTGCATCCCACCGGCAGCGTGGAAGTCAGCCTGGACCACGCGGGTCTGCCCAGCTACCGAATTAAAAAGCCCGCAGCCTGGGATTTCATCGCCTATACCCCGCAGCTGGCCGACCTGGCCGCCCAATGTGACGCCGTTTGCTTCGGCAGCCTGGCGCAGCGCTCGCCGGTTTCCCGCCGCACCATCCGCCAATTCCTGACCGCCCTGCCGCCCGGGGCTTTGCGGGTTTTCGATGTCAACCTGCGCCAGGATTTCTACTCCGCCCCGCTGCTTCGGCAGTCTCTCGAAGCCGCCGGTCTGGTGAAGCTCAACCACGAGGAGCTGCCGGTTCTGCTCGACCTGCTCAATCTGGCAGGCGGCGGATCCGGATCCAAAGCAGAGGCGGCGGATTGCCGCCGGTTGCTGGGCGCCTTCGATCTCGAGCTGGTCTGTTTGACCCGGGGCGAGCGCGGCAGCCTGCTGATTACCCCGGAGCGGGAGGAGGAACACCCGGGTTTCGACGTGTCCGTGGCCGACACGGTGGGAGCCGGCGACGCCTTTACCGCCCTGCTGGTGCACCATGTTCTGCGCCGGACGCCCCTGAAAGAGATCAGCGCGGCGGTGAACCGCTATGGTGCCTGGGTGGCCACCCAGGAGGGGGCGACGCCCCCGGTGCCGTCGGATCTGCTGGCCGACGTGGTGTGAAGCCTTGGCCTCAGCGGGGCTGCCAGGAAGTACGGGCCCGCAGCAGCTCCTGGCCGTCCTCTTTGCGCACCAGGCTGTGGAGGTAGAGGGGAGGCTCGGCTGAAAAACACTGGCTCCGGGACAGGAGGGACTCCCCGTACAGGGACTCCGCCAGGAAGCAGAGCTCCAGCTCCCGCAGGGCGCAGCCCCTGCGGATTTCAAGGGGTACGGCTTCCAGCAGCCAATCCAGGTAGCTGGCGCTGGTGACATGCTGGTTGATATCCAGGTCGCTGTAGCGGACGCGGAAAGAGAGCTCTGCGTCCACCCGGCCCGGGGAGGGGAGCTTTTCCAGGCTCGGCGGCAGAACCTGGGGTGCGGGAAAGTCCAGACCGGCGAATAATGTACCTGGCCGCACCGGCCGCCGGCTGGCGGTGTTGATCAGGAGCCAGGCGCTGCCGGCCGCTCCCAGGGCGGTTCCATCGGCATCACTGAGGATGAAACCGCGCATGGCGAAGAGCCGCTCGATGCCTGAGGGCCAGGTTTCCACCTGCAGCTCCTCGCGCCAGCCGGGGGTGCGCTCCAGCCGCAGGCGGAAGCGGGAGAGCATCCAGGTGAGGTCACGTGTGTTGAGCTGGGGTACCGAGAAGCCCAGCTCTTCGGCATGGTTGCCCGCGGCGTCCAGGAGATACCGGCAGAGAGACTGGACGGAGGTCTGCTCTTCGGCGTCGAGATCGAAGGTGCGGATCAGGTAGCTTTCTTTCCAGAGCATCTTTTTCATCGCTGTATTTTAATCAACACGTGCGCTTCTATGCAAGCTAAGATTCCTCTGGCATAATAGCTGGATAATGAGTAGCAGAGCACGCCTGGCGGTCATCCTGCTGCTGCCCCTCGCGGCGGCAAGCCTGCTGACCTTAATCCGCGTCCAGGCCAGAAATAAGGAGAATGCACGCATGGCCCTGGAAAAAAACCTGCAGGCGGCGGGCAGTCTGCAGGAGGCCTATGCCGACACCCTGCGCCGGCATCCGGAGTATGCCACGGAAGAAGAGCGCCGCTACCTGAAGGATTACCTCGGCCTGTCCGCCGAGGAGCAGGCCCGCCGCCTGGATGAGCTCAAGAAGGCCGCCGGCCGTCTGGAGATGATCAGCGCCTACCGGAGCTGGGGGCGGGCTCAGGATGATCCGCCGCCGGCGGAGCTGGCCGCCTACAAGACCTTCAGTCCCCGGGGCTTTAAGGCGGCGGGCGACGAATACGAGTTTCCTCATGCCGTCCCGATACAAACCGCACCGCCCATCACCGCCCATGCGGAGGCGGACCGCCGCCTGAGAAGCCTGGCGGAGAAACGGGGCTACCGCCTGCGCTGGGCCGCCGACACCGAAAGGCTCGAGGGCCTGGGCCGGCACCGCCTGCAGCCCGAGGCTTTGCGCGACTGGCTGCGTCTCCGGGAAGCAGCCGCCGCAGAAGGAGTCAACCTGAGCCTGGTTTCCGCCTACCGCTCCACGGAGCGGCAGCAGGCCATTTTCCTGGGCCTTTTCCGGGAGGAAGCCATGCGCAGCCTGGGCCGTGAGGTCACTGCCGAGGAGATCTTCAGGGGCGAGGCGGACGCCCTGATCGACACCATCCTGGCCGGCTCCTCGATCCCCGGCTACTCCAAGCACCACAGCGGTTATGTTATCGACATCGGCGACCCGGCTACGGATGATTTCACCGATTTCGCCCACAGTCAGGGTTATCGCTGGATGTCCGCCGACAACTACTACAATGCCAAGCGCTTCGGCTTCATGCCCAGTTACCCGGAGCAAGCCGGCCTGCAGGGGCCGGACCCGGAAGCCTGGGAGTATATCTGGGTGGGGGAGGATTTTTTCCGGAGATTTTAGTGCCAGGGTCTCCGGCCCGCCCCTGAATATCGCTTGACAGCCGGCTGCGCACCAACTAAATTTTTGGGAGTGCCATGGCAAACGCCGATAAAAAGCGGGTGATGCGCGCGGTAACCGGTTCCGCCGTGATCAGAAGAGAGACCTTTGTAGACCTGATGGACGGCCGGACAACGGAGATAATGGGGCTGGCCAAGTACATCGAAGCCTGCACCCGGGAAAGCGTCTGTTTCACCCGCCCCCTGCTGGGCGACCTGCTCTCGGAAGCGAGCAAGCTGGAGGAGCTTCTGGACGCCTACGGGGCCCAGAACAACAGTCTCTGGTATATCTTCCGACAACTGATCGCCACCGCCAAGCTCTTCTCCGCCGTGGGTTACAACCTCCTGCATATCAAGCACTCTTTGCCCGGATATCACCTGCTGCCCGTGGGCGCGGATTTCCCGGAGGCAACGGAGCGGGCCTTGCGGTTCATGCGAGACACCATGGTGTGGGTCGCCGCCTCGCTGCTGCAGGAAGCCCGCAAACTAAAGCTGTCAATCCCTGCGGAAACGCCCGGGGCCCAGCGCTTCAGCGAGGAGCTGCCCCCGGGGCATCTTCCCTTCGACCGGGCGACGGCCAAGGTGGTTTCCCCGGAGGAGACGGTGGTCTACCTGTCCACCGCCTTTCTGAATCTGGTGGAAGAGAGCAAGGTTCTGCACATCTCCCGCAAATACACCCCCGAGGATTATCCCTCGCTGCTCCCGGATCCCATCAGCGAAGAGAAGCTGCGCACCTTCGAGCAGGATTTCCACAACCTGCAGAGCCTCTACGATACCTATATCTCCGATTCCAATGTGGAAACCCTCGACGAGGACCTGCCCGTGCTGCGGGGCCATATCACGGTAATCTATCACCTCCTGGAGGCGGCCACGGCTCTGGCCCATTACTACGAGCGTCACCTGCACACGCCGAAAGCTAACCCCCTGTCCCGGATCGACAGCACGCGCCTGTTGTCGGTTTTGATGCGCTACAGCCTCGGTTTTTCCAGCCGCTACATCGTCAAGGCCCGCAGCCTCTGCCACCGGATGCTCAAGAAGTACGCCAAGCAGGGCAGAATCGAGGTTGATATTCCCCGCTACCGGGGTTTCCATGTGCGTCCCTCCACACTGCTGGCCCGCATCGTCAGTCACTACGGCAGCCGGGTGACGATGAAAATGGGGAGTGAGAGCTACAACGCGGGAATCACCCTGGACCTGTTTCGGGCTAACGAGAAGGTCAACGCCATCAAGAGGCGCTTCATCGCCGATGAGGTGGCTCGGATTCATAAGGAGTGCAGGTACGCAAACGGCGACGACATGCTGGGAGCGGTGCGTTCCATCATCCATACCCTTTTCGAGGAGAACAAGCTCTTCCTGACCAACCAGGATTTTACCCTCAAGGAGATCGAGCCCCTGCAGAAGGAAACGGTGTGCCAGTATGCCGTGCGGGTGGTGATGCGCCTTTTCACCATGGAGAAGATCGATATCCCCATCTGCGTGAAGGTCGAGTTTATCGGCGACCAGCGGGTGTTGGAGGATATCAGGCTGCTGGCTGAGACAGGCTACGGCGAGGACAGCTTCGGGAACAACCTGGCCCTGCCCGTGAAGCTGCAATACCTGAGGAAATAACTGATCTGTCGGTGAGGCGGCGTCCGCTTCAATGACCTTTGCCGACGAGTCATCAACAATCTGCGAGCAGCGCCCTGACCGCGGCCTTGAATTTGCGGCCCCGGTCGAACTCGTTGAGGAACATGCCGAAGGAGGCGCAGCCCGGGGAGAAGAGGATCGCCGCGCCGGGAGACGCCAAACCGATCGCTTCCCGAACCGCCCCGTCCAGAGTATCCCAGGGTCCCGTGTAGGCTATCTTCTCTTCATCCAGCAGGGTGCGGATTTTGACGGTGGCGCTGCCCTCGAGGAGCACAATGGCCTCCGCCCGGCGGTAGGCCTCCCCCATGCCCTGGAAATCGAGGTTCTTGTCCGTGCCGCCGGCGATCAAAACCAGGGGCGGGTCCAGGCTGTGCAGGGCGGCCCGGGTGGCCTGGGGGATGGTGGCAGCCGAGTCGTTGTAGAAGCGCACATCCTCATGTTCGTGAAAGAGCTCCAGGCGGTGCTCGATTCCGGGGAAGCTTTCCAGGCTGCTGCGGATTGAGCCTGCATCCGGGCCGAACAGAGCGGCGGCCAGGCCGGCGGCCAGCAGGTTCATGCGGTTGTGCTCGCCGGCCACCCGCAGGCGGCTGCCGAAAATTTCCTGTTCACCGCCGGCGAGGCGGAGCACCCCCCGCCGGCCGCGCAGAAAGGCCCCCTCTTGCCCCGGCGGCAGGGGCCGGCCGGCGTAGTAGCGGACCCGGGCGGCGGTCTCCGCGGCAAAATTGTCCTGGTAGCGGTCGCCGGCATTGAAGACCGCGAAACCCTCAGGTTCCTGGTCGCGGAAGAGCAGCTTCTTGTCCGCGATGTAGTCCTCCATGCCGCTGTACCTGTCCTGATGGTCCGGCAGGATGCGGGTCATGACGGATACCCGGGGTTTGAGCAGTTGCTTGCCAGCCAGGTCCGCAAGTTGCCAGGAGGAAAGCTCCAATACCACCGGGTCCTCCCGGGCCATTTCGCCCAGGAAGCTCAGGGGGCTGACGGTGATGTTGCCCCCCAGCCGGGCGCCGGGGCGGCTCTGCCGCAGGCAATGGTGGATGGCGGAGGCGGTGGTGGATTTGCCCTTGCTCCCGCTCACCGCCAGCAGGGGATTGCCGGCCAGGCTTAAGAATATCGAGATATCCGTTTCCACTCCTACGCTGTGCTTGCGGGCGGCCTCCAGGTAGGGTGAATCCGGGCTGACCGCGGGATTCTTTATCACCAGGTCGGCATTGCTGAAATCTTTAAGGCGGTGCTCGCCCAGCACCAGGCGCACAGGCGGGACCCGGGACTTGCCGGTTTGCTCCGCCTCAAAGGCCCGGATCCGCTCCAGGACGGGTTGTAAAACCGACTCATCCCGCAGGTCCGTAACGGTCACTTGAGCCCCCCGGGCGGCGAAGAAAAGCGCGGAAGCCAGGCCTCCCCCGTGCAGCCCCAATCCCATGACGGTAACCCGCAGACCGGGGATATCGGCGAAACTAGACAGCAATCCGGAACTCCTTCATGTCCAGCTCGTTGAGGTACATCTCCACCTGCAGGTCCCGCCAGGCGCCTGTGAGATCGGGGGGGACCTGCTGCTTCAGGCGCCTGAAGGTGCCGTTCTCCTCCGAGAAGTCCATGTTCTTCATTGATGCCTCTATCTCGGACATAGTGGGCTCCAGGAAGCGGATCGCCCGGTGGAGATGGGGCAGGTAGAGCCGCTGGGAGGCGGGGCTGAAGTGGATTTCCGTCTGGCAAATCGTCTTGTACTTGCAGATGTAGGGATAAAAGGGATAGGTTCTCTTGCCCGGGGGCAGGAAGAGCTTGCTGAAGAATTTGGTCAGCTCATTATCGATCCAGATGCCCTGTACGAAATAACCCCGGCCGGTCTCGTCCACCCAGGTGTTGGAGATGGTCTGCCTGATCACGAAGTTTCTGATCTTGCCCTCCGTGGTGGTCACCTTGCTGATGGGCACGTAGGCGGCTTCCAGGAACAGGCAGTCGCTGCTGTAGGAAGCGGTCCGGTCGTTGTCACCCCTATCAATCAGGTGGTGTACCTGGGGACGATACATGAGATCCAGCCGGACCAGGTAGAGATACCGGGCGTCCTCCACGCGGTACAGCTTGAAAAAACAGGGCCTCAAGATTTCCGCGGGATCGAAGAGGTAGGTCAAATCCCGGAAAACCTGGGGGACCAGGGGGATAATCTGGATCAGCACCGCCTTCAAATCAGCGAGGTAGCTCGGCTGGGGTTGGCTCAGGCGGACGTCGTGGTGGATCGGCAGGTGGGGAACAGTATAGCTGCCGCCTATCTTGAGGAAAAACTCTTCGTTTTGATTGTAGTGCCTGGTGCAGCTTGATTTGGGAGCGGAAATCTCCTCCAGCAGGGTATTTATTTCACCGTTTGTGTAGGCGCAGCGGATTTCATTGGTGATCTGTTCCACGTTTGAAGTGTAGCGGCAAAAGGTGGGTCTTTCAACATGAAGTTGCCGATATTAAGATGGGCCGACTTCCCGCCGGGGGGGGATTTGATGGAAAACAGTTTTTGCTGTAGGATCAAGGTATGAAGAAAACCATTGGATGGGGTGTGCTGCTGATGCTGCTGCTGAGCCCCCTGCGACTGTCCGCCGATCAAGCGCTGATCATCTATGCCTCGGGTGGGGAGATCGAGATTCATGACACTTTTGGAGATGTGGTGGAGGTCTTCGAGCTGATCGGGCACTGCCTCGGCCGGGGGGATACCCTGATCACCGGGGAGGACAGCTTCGTGGAGATTCAGCTCGACCCGGGGCGGAGCGTGATCAAGATAGCCGAGAACACGACCTTCCAGCTGCAGGGGATCGAAGCCAAGAAGGAAAGCATCTTTCAGGTCTTCTACGGGAGCGTGCGGGCCAGGGTGCAGAAACTATCCAAGGCCGAGGAATTCGGCATCCGCGGCGGGGACGCCGTCGCCGGGGTACGGGGTACGGATTTCGGCCTCAATGTCCTGGTGGACCGGGAGCAGGAGGACGCCGATCCTGTGACGGAGATTTTCTGTTTTAACGGCAAGATCCTGGTGACGCCGACCTTCGAGCTTCCGGAACAGCCGGCGGCGGCGGATGCGGCAGCCGCGGAAGGCGGTCTGCTTCTGAGTACCGGGGAGATGGTCCGGGTGTCTCGGACCGATCCCGAGGCCGCCTACGAACCCTTTCCGATCTCAGAAGAGATCAGGAGCTACTGGGAGAGCAACCCCTTCCAGGGCAGGAAATTGTCCGACAAAGATCTGGCGCCGGAATCGTACAGACTGGAGCGGAGCCGCAAACAGCTGACCCTGGCCGGATCCTCTCTGCTGGCCGCGGGGCTGCTCATGGAGTTCACCGGGGTTATCTCCCTGGCCGCGGGACGGAATTCGGATATCAGCGATAGCTTCCGCCGGGAGGCGCTGAAAAATTCCGGGATCGCTCTGGTTAGCGGCGGCTCCTTTTTCCTGGCCGGCTCTCTGGCGACCTTCCTGCGCTCCGCCGCGCTTCAGCGCAGGATCGACAAAGCCGCTTCAGATTCGGAGCGCTGAGTCAGGGATCGAGCGCCTCCGCTGCGAGCCGCTCGATCCGGGTAATGTACCAATCCTGCCTTTTTTTCACCACTGTGACGCGCTCTTCGACCTTCAGGCCGCGTATGACGGCTGTCGCGGCCTCCTCCTCGACCGGGGCGGAGCGCCACTGCTCGTAGCGAACCAGGTAGATCTTTGTGGTATCTCCGGCCGGAGGCTGGAGTGGGGTGATCTTGAGGCCGATGACGCCGAACAGCACGGCATCCGGCGGCAGGGGCGGGCGCCCCGCTTGATCCCAGCTCTCCGCGCTTTGATAGCGGGTTTCCCCTTCGTAGGCCCCGGAAACCCGGGTGATGACATACAGCTGGGTTACCTCCCGGATCATATCCCGTCCGCTGCGTCCGGCGGTGCAGTCGTCCATGAGGCTGTGATCCAGGGTATTGGTGCTGCTGTAAAACGCGCTGACCACTTCCGCGGGCTCGAGCCCGCGGGTTGCAGGCGGCTCCAGGAAATTTTTTAACCAGGAAACGGCGACCCCGCCTCCGACCAGGACCGCGAGGACGATAACAGCAATCCGGCGCCCGTTCTTTTGCCAGAACAGCCGGCGCCGGTAGGCGGTTTCGCGCTTCGCCGCTGTCTGTTCACCCCGGCGCCGGATGAGCTCCTTTTCAGTCTCACTCATATCGGCGAACAAGCCCTCCCTGGACCAGCGCTCCAGGCAGCGGCTGTATTCGGCCAGGTCCGGTTGGGGCTCGGGTCCCTGCATCAATCCCCGCATGATGAACCGCGAAACGTCCGGCTTGACTCCCGGGACCGCCAATTCCGGCGGGGGAGGGCGGAAAGAGCGCATCTGCGCGTGCAGCGGACCGGTATCTTCCCCCGCTCCGCTCATGAAGGGGGGGCGGCCGCAGAGCAGAATGTAGAGCAACACGGCGAGGGAGAAGGAAAGCTGTTCAGGGAAGCTGTTTTTAAGGTCCGGATGATTAAGATGCTCGTACACCGCCAGCCGGTAGGCTATGGTTCGGATTTCCCTGATTCCGCTCAGCAGCCGGGGCGGCAGGAAAAGCACCCCCCCGCTGCGGAGAAAAAGCACGCCGTCGGTCTGCAGTCCGAAGCTTGCCAGGCCCTCCTGCTTTAGGACCAGCAGGGCCGCAAGCAGGCGCTGCAGGTAGGTAAAAGCAGCCTCCAGGTTGTAGGTCAGGACCTCTTCGAGGAAGATGCCCTCCTCGGCGGGGCCGTAGAACCAGGAGCGTCTGCCTTCCTGGTCAAAGCCCTCGATCCGCCAGGGGAGGCAGCGGTCGTTTCGCACCAGGTAGCCGGGTTCGCTGCGCAGGGAGTTCAGGGTGGTCATGGCTCTTTGCTTGATGTTTTCGTCCAGGGGAATGACCAGCACCCGCTCGCCCTGCCGGATGCGGAGGGCGGGACGGTCGATGGTTGTCATCGTCCGAGTTCACCTTCCGAGAAAATCAGGGCGCTGAAAATTTCGATCTCCGTGCCCCGCTGTTTCCAGCAGTCCTCGGGCAGACCGGCTTTGCGGCAGGTGTGGGCGAGAAAGGTCTCCCGGTCCCAACCGTACTCCCCGGCTACCTGGGGTAATAACAGGCCGGAGCGGAAGCCCTGGGTAAGCATGATGCCGTGAACCCCCACTTCGATCTCTTTTGCGTCGGTAATGGGGCGCAGGGGGGAGAGAACCGAGATCTCGATTTCCAGGTCCGGGAGCTCCGCCGCGCTCACCTGAGGGAAGCGGGGATCCTCGAAGGCGCTGGCCGCAGCCACTTCACTGACGGTGTCGATCAGGGGCTTGATGCCCCGCACATAGCCGATACAGCCACGCAGCTGCTGCTGCTTGTGGAGGGTAACGAAGGCCCCGCACGGTTCGCTCAAGACCGCACCCGGCTCTATCCTGGGCGGTTCACCGCACTTGAGGCGCGCGGCGATCGTACCCCGGGCCAGCTGGAGCAGGCTTCTTTTTTCCTCATCACTGAGTCTGAGTGTCATGGCAGGCTTCATCCTTTCGCGGGTTTACCGCGGGTGCAGAGCAACGGCGGCATAGTAGATGATATTATGGTCGTCCCGGGCGGCTGCGGAATCGCTTTGTCCCAGCAGCTCGATCCTGTCGCCCAGGAATTCCTTGAGTGATAAAAGTGCGGCCACGCAGCCGGCCGCCGGCGAGCTGATGCTTCCCGCCGCATAGCCGTCCTGGATAGCGGCCCAGTCACCCTGGAGAATCCGCTGAATGAAAAAATCGGGTGTGCGGCTCTCCTCTTTGCGCCAGGGATAGGAAGTCATGTTGGCCGAGACCACCAGAAGGGTGGTGGCCAGGCGGGGGGCCAGGCAGAGCTTGAGCGCGGCGGCCAGAATGCGGATCAGCGCCGGGGTGGTTTTACCCATGAGCGCGGGAACGATGCGGGCTCCGGGAAAGAGGTGCTGAACAAAGGGCAGGTGCACCTCCAGGCAGTGCTCCTCCAAATGGGGAATGTCGTTGCGGATAATCCGGGTGCTTGAGGAAACCATATCTTCCACCAGCTCTGTGTCGATGGTCAAATCCCCCAGGGGCGTTCGGAACAGCTCGGATTCCGGGAGCAGGATGTCTCCGACCTCTTCCCGGTGCGTCGGGCCGAGCAGAACCACCTCTTCGATCTTCCTTCCCGCGGCGGCGCGGAAGGCCGCCGCATTGAGCTTGCCAGAAAACTGGTAGGCGGCATGGGGGGCAATGATCGCCGCTGCCCGCCCCGGGGCCCCGGCGCAGCCGTCCATAAGCTCATCCAGTAAAGCACCGAGCTCCTCGGCCTGGTCAGGATAAAAAAGGCCGTCAACCGCGGCGGCGCGTACTTTTTGGGGCTTTGTCATGCAACAAGTATGGGCAATCAGGCAATCAAAATCAACTCTTTATCCCTTTACACCGGGGCCTGGGAGCGGCCGTCCGCGCAGCCGGCGTATCCGCTGGGGATCGAGGATAATGTGAAGATTCTTCTCCTGGGTAGGGATCACCAGACCGGGTTTTCCCTCTTTGACCCGACGCAGGTATTTTACTTGGGTGTAATACACATCCCCGCGGCCCGCGCTCTTCGCCCGGCTGTACTCCACCGCCAGGCTGCCCGCGTCCAGCAGGACCTCCAGGGGTACGGACTTGCCGGGGAGGTTTTTGATGAACACATAGGCTCCCGGGTAATCCCGGACATGGAGCCAGATGTCGTTGCCCCGCACGTGATGCCGCAGCAGGCTGTCGTTCTCACGGGCAGTTCTGCCCAGCAGCAACCGGTAAGAGGCGGAAACGAAGCTCAATCCAGGGGTTTCTTTCGGCAGCGGCCGCTGTTTTGCTTTGGCCGGGAAGGCGCCCGCTTCGGGAAGCAGCTCGCCCCGGCGCAAGCCCAGGATCCGGGTGCTCAGCTCTTCGAGGGTGCGCCGTTGCTGGTGTATCTCCTCATTCAAGAGCTTTGCACCCGCCCTGGCTTTCCTGTGCCTGCGGTAGCAACGCTCCGCGTTTTCCGCCGGTGTGAGGGCGGGGTCGAGCTCTATGGAGAGGGTCTGTTCGGGATCGCTGTAATCGCTGCACACCAGCCAGGCGTCTCCCCGCTGGATGGTGTGGGCGTTGCTCAATATCAGGTCTCCCCAGCGTTTGAACCGCTCGCCGTCGCTGTAGGCCCTGCTTTTGCTTTCGAGTTTTTCCAGATTCGCCAGCATCCGGTTTTCCCGCGCCTCCAGCTGCTTCAGCTCGGTCGTCAGGGTACGTGAGGATCTCTCAGCTTCTTCCCGGTCGAAGTAGTAGCGCTCGATTTTCTCATTGAAGCTGCCCTCGCCGGGAAGCTCGCGGATCGTATATTCCCCCTCCCCGCTCCGGGTCGTGCCCGGCGAATCTTCGGGCCGGAAGCTGCCGCCGCTGATTTCCTGCCGCTTCGGCCGGCGGTATAGGGCGTCGAGTATTTTACCCTCCGCATTTGTCGCCAGCAGGTTGGCTGCGCCGCCCCAGAAACGGGCGTAGAGGAGCAGGGTGTCCTCCCCCCGGGTAATGCGGAACCTGACGATCCTGTCACGCCCCAGCTGGCCGGCTTCGACGAGCCGGCCCCCCTTGATGCGGGAACGCAGGAAGCCGGCGAAGCGGGGAGGGCGTTTGGGGTTCTCCAGGCGCCGGGTCAGCAGGTGGAGGCGGGAGACGCCGGGAGCGAAGGAAAAGTAAAGCTTGCAGCTCTGCCCCCGGTTGTAGAGCTCGAATACCAGGCTCTGGTGATTGGGCTGGTGGATCTGGCGAATGAAGCTGTCTTTCAGGGGGATCTCCGCCAGGATGAGGTCGATTTCCTTCCAGTTCAGTGACAAAGGCGCCTACTCCGTACAGCCGCCGGCCGAGAGAAAGAGCTTCCCGTCGGCGGCGGAGAAGAAGACCAGGGTGACGGTCTCCGGCATCGGGGCGCTCGCGAGGAACTCTTTGATAACCTTGCAGGCCACCCGGGCCGCCGCGGCCTTGGGGTAGCCGTATACGCCCGTGGAAATGGCGGGAAAGGCGATGGTGCGGACATTGTTTTCCGCCGCCAGGGCCAGGCTGTTGCGGTAGCAGTCCGCCAGCTTTTCCGGTTCACCCGCTCCACCGCCCCGCCAGACCGGGCCCACCGTGTGGATTACCAGGCGGGCGGGAAGACGGCCGCCTCCTGTGGCCGCGGCCTGCCCGCTGGGCAGCCCCGAGAGGAACCGGGTGGCGCGCAGCCGGCGGCACTCCTCATCAATTTCCGGGCCGCCCGCGCGGTGAATAGCGCCGTCCACGCCGCCCCCGCCCAACAGCGAGGAGTTGGCGGCGTTGACTATGGCGTCGACCTGCAGGACGGTGATGTCGCCCTGAATCACCCGCAGGCGGCCTCCCAGCAGAACCTTTTCTTCCATAAGGTATTTCCCTCCCGGGTATGTTTTTCCCGGCGTTTATGCGCCGCGCGCCAGCAGCAGGCCCGTCAGGCCGGCCGCCGCGATCAGGACCATGTTCAGCACCGGCAGCAGCCAGGGCCAGGCCTTGCGCCGCTTCAGCACCATGCGGGCGGCGTTGACCAGAAGTATGGCTGCCAGGGGCCCGATGCCGAGCAGGTAGTGGAGCATGCCGGGCTGTCCGAATGTCAGGGGCAGGCCGCTGAGGATGGCGAGGGGAAGCAATATTTGAGCGCCCGCCCGGGCGATCCGGTCGATCCGGCGCGGTTTGTGCCCGCTCCCGGCCAGGGCAATGCCCCGCATCAAAAAGAGAAGGTGAAAGCAGGCAAGTAGCAGGGCGCCGCCGGCATGCGAAGCATGTAGAGCTCTGAGCATTGGTCCGGCTCTATGATACCCCACCCGTGTCGGATTGTCTATTTGCGCGCGAAGCGAGCGAAGCGCGCTCCAGTTTGCGGATTT
>Ga0272441_10002514_pt1 | contig 36835 bp, 28 predicted proteins | sample SSMProp6N_FD_193582 | JGI IMG/M metagenome (GOLD analysis project Ga0272441, IMG submission 193582) | Marine sediment archaeal communities from Little Sippewissett salt marsh, Falmouth, MA, United States - SSM-Prop-6N | ecosystem: Environmental > Aquatic > Marine > Wetlands > Sediment ...
CTTTAGATCCCTGCCTGTCATTGTGTTCAATATTGTCTCATTTCTAATATTAACAATGTCCAAACCACTAAACCCTGAATGTCCTACATCCATTGCAATGATATCATCACCCAACCATTTGACCCAACCTATAGTGGATGCTGTCTTCATGTTTTTTGTAACATTCGTGAAATCATTTGAAAAGATAATAACACCTGATAAGACACCGATTGCGATTTCTTTTGAATCGGGACTCCATTCAACGCAAAAAGCCTGATCGAGGTCTGGGAAGTTTGCCAATATTGTCCCATTCCAAATGTCCCATATCTTAACTGAACTTGAATAGCCAACGCTACTAACCAATGGTATTGTGGCAATCTGATCAGATGACGGGTTCCATGATATATGCATCAGGGCTTGATCATACCCGAACAAAGTCTTTTTCAAGAGCCATGTTTCTGTTTCCCAGACGGATATTGATCCATTTTCCAGCCCTGATGCAAGCAATGAACCATCGGGATTCCATTTAACATACCACGATGGTTCGTCCATGGTTTTCACAAGCGACCATGTTTCTGTTTCATAAATCTGCAAAACATTTCGCAACGATACGGCTAAATAATCTCCTTTAGGATTCCAGTCTATACAAATCGCATAATTCAATGATCTGTTTATTATATTTATCCGATTAAATGTGCTTAATTCAAATATTGAAATATTTAGAAATTCATGAAAAAAACGTATGGCAATAAATTTTGAATCTGGACTCCAACTTCCAGATGCATAAGACGCCGACTCTTCCACAATTTTATATTCACACCAATTGTAATTTGTCTCAGTTTGTGGATCTGTACTGGAAATTGTGCCGTTCGAAACTAACACGGATGTAACAATCATCACAATCGACATTACACCAATAATTTGTTTCATGAAATCACCCTTGAAAACAATCCGTGTGAACCACCCAGACAGCTCACTCCTCAGTTTTGGAAAATACATACTCCAACTTAAACGCTTTTCCTCCATGATCGACCCGTGTGTCATGTTCGCCGTTTGCGAGCATCCGTGTAGGGCACACGGGTACAGAATGCACGCCATCACTTCTTCCTCTTCCACCCCTTCTCCACGGAGCCGAACCGTTTCTTCCAGAGGAACTTCCAGTTGAGTGACCCGTCTCCCCAGGTGTTTAGCTTGACATCCCCGAGCCGGATGCGGTACTCGATGGGGTATTCCCTTGCCCGGAGGTTGGGGTTCTTGAACGCCTCGATCTTGATCTCCTCGGACAGGGGCATGCCGTCGTGGGTGAGGGTGATGTTGGAAAGCACCTTCTTGCGCCAAAATATCCACATCCCGGACTGGTTGTCCTTGAGATGTAGCCCGAATAGCACGTTGCCTGTGACGGTGAGCACCCAGTTGCCGAACCGGTGGGACCGTTCCATTGCCTTCTTGTCCAGTTGGGACAGCCTGTCGCAGGTTATGAAATCCAGGTTCTCCTTTTGGAGCCTCTCCACGAAGTGAGGTATCTTCTCTGCAGGGTATGTGGTGTCCCCGTCCAGGGTGACGATTATGTCTCCCCTGGCCCTGGCAAACCCGGTCTTGTAGGCCCGGCCGTATCCCTTTCGTTTCTCCATTATGACTTGGGCGCCCTTCTCCTTGGCTATTTCCACCGTACGATCCTTTGAAAGCCCGTCAACCACCAGTATCTCCACATCCGCAAAATCCCTGGGTATCTGGTCGATGGTCTTTCCTATGGACACCTCTTCATTGAGGGTGGGAATGATGACAGAGACCTTCACTATCACACCGTGGTTCGGGTCACCGACGATTTTGCTTATAACGGTTTTGATTTGTCCGGTCATGTGTCGGAAAATTGCGGAATAACTGCAACTGCATATGGCGGAATAACTGCAACTCCATGATGGAATTCCAGGGTGATCCGGAACGGTTGGTCCGCGATCCGTATATGGGGATATCCCACATGGTGCCGGCCATGATAAATAAGTGACATATTCTTATATAGCTCTATTTAGTTCTCGGTGAATATCCGGGTGGCCAGGCCTAAATACGGGGCCACTCGGTGTCAGGGGGCATATCATGGATATTAGGAAGATTCAGCTGACCGGGGGCTCCACCTACATAGTTTCACTTCCCAAACCCTGGGTTAGAAAGAAAGGTCTGAACGTGGGTGATCCCATCCGGGTGGACGAACAACCGGACGGTGCACTGATACTGAGGGGGGGAATGGACAGTCACAAGAACGCCAGGGAGACCGAGTTTCTGGTCAAGGATGCTAACCCCGACCATCTTACCCGGGAGCTCATCGGTCTTTACCTGGCCGGTTTTTCTCAAATCGATATCAAGATGACCCCACAGCTGGATGCAAAGGTTCGCTCGGCGGTCCGACATTTCACCCAACAGGTGATAGGCCCCGAGATCGTGGACGAATCCAGGACGAACATAGTTCTTTTGGACCTTCTGGACCCCGTGGATTTCCCCATGCGCAGCGGCCTAAAGAGGATATATTCCATCGTCAGGGCCATGCACGAGGATGTTCTGTCCACCCTCACCGATCCAAACACCGATCTTCAAAAGAACGTTATCGAACGGGATAACGAGGTTAATAGGATATTCTGGTTGATCAACAAGCAGTTCAACCTTATGATGCTCGACTCTTCATACACTGCAAAGATGAACACCACATTGGAGCAGGGTATGTCCCATTTCATCGCTGCCAGAATATTCGAAAGGATCGGTGATCACTCCAGGAAGATAGCAGATCACCTGATGGACATGGAGGGGGTAAAGATCCCTTCGGACATGGCAGCCCAGCTGGAAAAGATGGGTGATCAGTCCATAAAGATACTCGACAGCTCGGTGGAATCGTTCTTCAACCAGAAATGTTCCAGGGCCCACGATACCGTGGACATGGTGGGGAAGCTGGAGAAGACCCGGATGAGGTTTTTGGAACAGCTCAGGGAAAAACGGTCTCCCATGGGGGCCGATCTTGCCCTGATATCCGAGAGCATCTACCGTATAGGCAGCTACGCCACGGACATATCGGAAACCGCCATCAATTCCATATCCTCCAGCATCCTGGTGAACCAATCCGGCATGAAAAACAACGGTGACAGGAAATGATACTCAACACCGACCCGATCTGATCTGGCATGCCCGATCTCTGGGAAAGTGTAAAATGTAACATGTTCATATGATGTGATGGTCCCATGCCATCGTCCAAAGTAACGAAGGTCTTACTCGCCCTGGTTTGCCTGCTGGCAATGATGATCATTCCGGCCGTGAATATCCAGGCACAGACGGCCGAGGATTACATGACCGAGTATTATGAAGCGCTTGATTTTAAAATGGGACCCTTCAGGGACATGCAGGGAAAACCTCTGCAAGGTGGTACAGTCTCCCTGTCAAAGGGGAAATATAATTTCACATCGGAAATAGACGAGGAGGGAATGGCTGAATTTTCCCAGGCCATACCCTTCGGTACGTACACGGTTGAGATCAGGTATTCCAGCGGTAAGTTGTTCATTTCAGGCGAGATGACCTTGGACAGGCAGTTCTGCGAGGACCTGGCTGCCAACGATGGTGTCTACACTCCCAATCCCAGTCAACCACAAAACCCATACATGGGTTTCTTCCCCGATACGGGTGTATACTACTGCACAGGGTTTCAACTGGGGCCTTTCAAGGACCCGGAGGGTGTGCCGTACATAAACGGCACGGTGATCATGGACGGTCCAGGGACCAGGGAAACCTTTCAATCAAGCATTGATGAGGAAGGGTGGTCTGATTTCCGCGATATCCAGTTGCCGTTCGGGACCTACATAGGATCCGTGGAGGATAGAGACGGTGAGGTGGTGGCAAACTTCACCATTGAAATTGACAGCGAATTTGCAGACGGTGTGGACTCCGACGGATACTTCGACGTGCAGGATATTCTATCATACGGAGATGATGGGGAGCCAGAGGACAGCGGGGAAGATGACAATGATGATTTCTTCAATTCGTTCCTGTTCCAGTTAATCGTGATAATCGTTGTCATCATAATCGGCATTGTGGTGATCGTGGTGGCATATGGAGCAAAGAAATCCGATGAGGAGATCGAGGAATTCCTGGCGGAAGGGTCCGATGCGGCTTTCATGGGACAGGAAGGTATAGAATCCGAAGCGGAGATTCCGCCACCATCCTATGACGTTCCAGAGGGCTTCGACACTCCAAGCCCGGCCGTTTCCGCTGAAAGCGATATCGGAGTCCCCGCTGCCGGTGATATGGGAGAAGAACCTGGTGATGTCATGGTGTCGGATGACAGCCCGCTTGTTCGCAGTTTCGAGTCCCACATGGACAGGGAGTTGATGCGGTATCAGCAGGAAGGGCTTTACCAGGGGGATTTGGAAAGCGGTCCTGGATGGGACGGGCCGGGGAATGAAGCGCCCTATCCCAATTCGACCTACCCGCCCGGATCCTATCCCCAGCAGCCGATGTCAGATTCTCCATTCAACCCGAAGGAGAAAAACTCGGCGGACAACCGTCCCACCTACGATTTCTCGGACCTGTGATATGAGATAGCTCCTTTGGACGATTCGGATAACCGCTTTTAAGCCGTGTGCGGCCGGGATGATCAACGGTTCGGGTTCATGATATTTCCAATCCGCGGTAGAAATCCACCGTGGATGCTAGCCCGTTTTCCAGTGTGATCCGGGCCTCCCATCCGAATATCTCCCGGGCCCTGCTGCAGTCTGCCACCACCTCAGGTATCTCCCCTTTGCGGAACCTTGCGGGATCGGAGACGACATCCTCTTCGTTGCCGGTGATGCCGTTTATCATCTTCACAAGATCGCCGATGGACACGCCCCTTCCGGATCCAATATTGCACACGGTTCCCGGGCAGTTGGGGTACGATATGGGTGATAGCAGGAGTTCCACAGCATCGGTGATGTAGGTGAAATCCCGCTCTGGCCTGAGATCGCCCAGGGTGATGATGCCCCCCTTCAGTGATTGGGTGATCATGGTGGGTATGACGAAATGGATGTCCTGGCGCGGCCCGAAGATGTTGAACGGCCTGAAGATCACCGTGGGCATTCCGTAACAGATATGATAGGACTGGACCAGTCGATCAGCCGCTAGTTTGGTGGCTCCGTAAGGGTTGGTTGGTTCCATGGGGTGGTTCTCCGACATGGGCAGCTGCCTGGGGATGCCGTATACCTGGGAAGATGACATGAAAACGAACATCTCCAGTTCGGATGACCGGTACCTCTCCAGCATGTTGAAGGTGGCCCCCAGATTTACGTTCAGTGCCAGCTCGGGCCGTTTTATGGTCGGGGGAACGAAGGATATGGCTGCCAGGTGGTAGACGAACCTGGCCTCCGGCAGGGAGTTAACCCAGTCCCTGTCGGTCAGGTCGCCTTCGATAACAACGGTATCGTGCTTGCCCGATGGCGGTTTGTAGCCTTCCAGGAGGCTCCTATCTTTTTCATACACAACAACAGCAACACTTCCCCGATCAACGAGCCTTTCCAGGAGATGCGAGCCAATGAAACCGGATGCTCCGGTTATTAGAAAATCGAATTTTTCCGATGTCAACGTGCCCCCAACGTGGCAGGATAAAGGTTAATCTTTCGGTTCCCACGATCACCACTGATTTTTGGGTAATGGCCTTTGGCTGGTTACCAAGTCCTTGAAAGTCTCCAAAACAAATAATACAACGTATCCCATGAGGACGTGTGGAGCTGGTGGTCGACATGCTTTTTATCTGTCACCTATCGATCAATCACAAAGAGATGACCAAGGCAATCAAGATGATCAAGAACCCAAAACTCCCCGAGGGCGTTAAGATCAGGGAGTCACTGTGGCTTTTCGGGAAGCCCGATGCCATGCTTATCTTCGAGGCCACTGATGAGAGCACCGCCGGTCATTTTGTCATTCAGTTCGGTCCCGTGGCCGAGAGCTGCACATCAATTGCGTTCCCCATTGATGAGCTCAGGTGGACCCTGTAGGATCACCAATCCGGTAAGGTGGAAAACCTGGGTTATGGCGAAACCGTAACATTAATTGCCATAAACAAACGGCCTTTTCACTGTTGTTTTACTGAGTTGATGCTTTTATCTACAGACCGATCCGTGATGTGTGTTACGGATGTGTTCAAACCATAGTTTAACTGAGGCTTCGATGTCATTGGTTTTACAGGAAGACTTATATAAATCTTCCAGATTCGTGAATTTAACCAGTTATGGAAATGGTGATAAACATGACAAGGTGGAAGTGGAAAAACATCCTGCTCGATTCAATTGCAAAAGCCGGAAGAAACAAAAATGGCAAGTATGTGATGACCCTCGATCACATAAAGGGAAACCCCCGGTATGATAACACTCCAAAAAAACCCGTGACAAATTTTCCTTTGGTTACCTGCAAGAAGGAATCAAAGAAACTGGAGGAGTTTTTGGTATCCAGGAAAATGAAACTCATAAAACAGGTCAAGGTGGGAAAGAAGCTTACGATGATCGTGGACCCCAAGAAGTTCCCCGGGAAAAGGCAGCTTTCCAAGGAGCTTGCCGAACTTTATCCTAAGAAGAAACCCAAGGGAGGCAAGCCCGGGAGGGAACGAAAATCCTTCACCGTGCTGTTTTTGGAAGATTCCGTGAAAAAACACCTCAAAAATGAGGGTTACACGGTTCGTACCCGCACCAAGAGAAAGCGCATGTCAAATCACATGACTGCCAGCAAGGGGAATGATTCACTCACTCTGAACGTGGTCCCCCACACAACCTCCCATGCCAGATCCGCCCCCGAGTTCGAACGGGCCATCGGAAGCCTGGCCGCCAGCTTTGAAAAATCCGGAGCGACCCTGGGAGTCGTGGTGCCCAATACCCCTCCGTATCACCGGGTTGTTGCCAAGTTCTCCAAGGATGCCAAGAAGACCCTGGGCATTACCTATTTCTTCGTGGACTCCGATGGGAACGTGAAGAGAGATTAAACAGACCATTAAACAGGTCAGACGATCAGGCGGGTATTCATTCCACCTGACTAGGACAGGACCGCGTACGGTGGCAGTTGCAGCAGGCCCAAAAGCCGTAAACTGCCCTCCGGCGCGGTCTTCTTTACTTTTTCTTTACACTCTTAATTCATGGCCCCAGCCAACGGGCTGTGGCAAAGGGCTTCTTCGACACAATTTTTAATTCTCTGCAAAATCCAGTGGACCTTCCAATCGCTGGGATGGCACCGATCATGACTTGACGATCTTGTCGAACAGCTCCACGATGTCCATGACCTTGATGCGGTTGCCGGTTTCCTTTTTAAGCCGTTTGGCAGCCAGGGCCAGGTTGTCCTTGCAGGTGGGGCATCCGGACACCACAACCTCCGCACCCACGTCAGCCGCCTGTTTGATGCGTTCGTAGGCGATGTCCTGGCTCATCTCGTTGGCATAACCCTTCAGACCGCCGCCCCCCCCGCAGCACATGGACTTATCCCGGTTGTCCGCAAACTCCACGAGTTCAAGATCGGGAACGGTCTTTAGAAGCTCCCGGGGAGGGTCGAACATCTTCATGTGGCGGCCAAGATCGCAGGGATCGTGGTAGGCAACCTTCTTTGGGAAGCTGTCCATGTTAAGTTTACCCTCCTTGGCAATCTCCAGCAGGAACTCTATTGCGTGCTGGACCTGATGATCCCAATCATCCATCGTTTTGGGATATATGTCATGAAGCGTCCGGTAACACCCGGCACAGGTGGCCACTATCCGGTTGATCCCTGTTGCATTGATCAGTGATGCGGTCTTGTTCATGACATCGGTCCCGTCGTCACCTATCAGGTAATTGAGAAATCCGCAGCAGTTCTCCTCCTCTCCCATGGTGGTGTACTTGACACCGGCCCTATCGAGTATTCCCATGACCGCTGATGCCAGGTTGAGGTCTTGGTAGGATGCAACGCAGCCCAAGAAGAGTAATACTTCAGGATCATCGGACGGGGTATAGCTATCAGGGTAGAGGTCCGTTCGCCTGTCGGGGCTTTCCTCAAATGGATTGCCGTTGGCGCGGATGCTGTCCAGAGCCGCCCTGTGAGGCACGGGTAGAAAACCCTTCTCACCCATGTGACCACGGACCTTCTGGACAACGTTGCAGGATTGTATACCTGAAGGGCACATGGTCTGGCAGAGACCGCACATGGTACAGGTGTAGAAGGCATCGGCCACCTGGTCTTCCGGAACGTCCCGTCCCGTGAGCATCGAGTAGGCCTGTTGCACCCTACCCCGGGCGATGGTGGATTCCTTTCCCGTCTGCTTGAACACAGGACATCCGCTCCGGCAGAACCCGCACTGGACGCAGACCAGTATCTCGTTGTCTATCTCGTCGCCGAAGCTCTGGGCGAATTTCTGCCCTTTGGCGATCTCATCGAATGCCCAGGTGGAGAAGATGTCATTCATGCTCTCGTCGAATCCCATCTTTCCCGGGTTCATGATGTTATGCGGGTCGATCGCCTTTTTAATGTCCAGCATGACCTGGTGGGACACCTCGCCCCTCTCCTTTAAGATGAAGGGTGATTTGGAGATACCAATGCCGTGCTCGGCGGATATGGTGCCTTCGTACTTCATGGTGATCTCCATGAGCTCTTCGGAAAGACCCCGGACCCCTTCCCATTGTTTGGGATCCGTGGGGTCTCCCACGAAGGTGGCGTGAAGGTTGCCGTCGCCCACGTGTCCAAATGTGGCCACCTTGATACCGTACTTTTCAGGAAGGTCCTGAATCTCCCGTATGGCCTTGGGAATGGCGCTTATGGGAACGCCCATGTCCTCCATGATGGGTATTAGCCGGTATCGGGTCTTCCAGCGTGAAAGTGATGGGACCAGGACCGAGCGTCCGGCCCACATGGCCATGCGCTTGCCGGGATCATCGGTCCAGTCCACGCTGGCCGCACCATGCTTTTTGCAGATCTCCACCACTTTCTTGACCTGGTCCTTGACCGCCTGCTTGTGACCGTCTATCTCCATTATCAGGTAGGTCTCCACGTCGGGAAGGTCCATTCCCTTGGCATCGTTGACGGTCTGTATCGACATGCGATCCATGATCTCGCAGGTCGAGAGTTCAATGCCGGAGGTTAGGATATCGGTAACGGCGTCGCCGTTTGATTCCAGGGTGGAAAAGGCAGCCGTTACGATCTCGGTATAATCCGGGGTGGGGATGATCTTCAGGGTCAGCTCGGTAATTATGCCCAGGGTTCCCTCGGCTGTCGTAAAAAGCATGGTGAGATCGTATCCCGTGGATGATTTCGGGGCCTTTCTTCCGCAGCGAAGCACCCTGCCATCCGGCAGTACAACTTCCATTCCCATAACGAAATCCTTGGTGGTTCCGTATTTCATTGCCCGAACACCGGAGGCGTTGAGTGACACCATCCCGCCCAGGCTGCATATGTCCGATGAACCAGGGTCCGGGGGAAAGAAATAATCCGATCCCAGCTCCTTGTTAAGGTCGTTGCATATGACTCCAGGTTGGCATATAACGTAACCGTTGGGCTTGTTTATCTCCAGTACCTTGTTCAGCTTGCTGATGTTGAGGACTATACCGCCGTAAACAGGTATGGCAGCGCCGGTGACAGATGTTCCCGCCGCCCTGGGGGTTACGGGTATTTTTTCGGCGGTGGCCAGTTTCATGATCTCGACAATGTGGTCCCGGTTGAGGGCATAAACCACCACGTCAGGCTTGGCCTGGTGGACCGACATGTCCCGGGAATAGGATATGAGTTCCACCTCATCGGTAAAAACGTTCTCCTCACCCACGATCTCCTTGAGCTTTTCAACGTAATCCATGGTGACCACCGAATAGTCGTTTAGAGGTCTGGTGACCGCCCCGTATGTTCCGTGACGGTCCTAAAACACACTGTGACGGTGATTTGGAAATGCTTACTTAAGATTTTGGAAAACCCTGTGGGGAAGATGGCCAGTTTTGCTGATGTTGACCTGCCAGAATTGGTGCAACATGGCATACACCTGTTGGATGTGTATTGTTGGATGTGTTTGTTGGATGTGTATTGTTGGATGTGTTTGTTGGATGTGTATTGTTGGATGTGTATTGTTGGATGTGTATTGTTGGATGTGTACTGTTGGATGTGTACTGTTGGTTGCGTGGGAATTGCTGGGTATGTCACCGTCTGCGCTTTCCCCCGCGTCTTCCGTCTCCGCCCCTTGACCCACCCTTTCCCCGGCGGTTGCTCACTTCATTAAGTCCTCCCTTGTAGCCACCTCTGTTATTCCCCTTCTTTCTGCCATGCGACTTTTTGAAACGTCGGGTGGGTGGCTTGGGGAACTGTTTGTGAATGGCCTGGACCCGCTTTTCAGTCTGCTCTTTCAGAACATCACCGATCATCGAGTCACCGAAACGGTCCGCCTTGGCTGCTATGGCGACCTTGCCGGCCAGGGTCCGGGCTATCTTCCCCCTCTGCCAGTAGGGTGACGAGTTGACCATGGGATGCTGGAAAAGAATGCCGTGCTTGGGAGGACGGCTTCCGGTCTTGATATGTCTAAACAGCGCCCGTTCGGCGCCCAGTACCTGAATGGTGGACGACGGCATTCGTGCGAGCCGGTCAAGCCCCCCTGCAGATGCCATGAGCTTGGCCCCCAGAACTCCTCCGGTGAGGGTGTGGAGGTTGGGAGCCACATCCCTCATCTCGCTTTCAACGTATTTTTCCATGCTCTCCCGGGCCTTCACAGCCTCCCGGGCGGAACCTGCCAGGGTGATTATGCTTTTTTGGTCCTGGTCGCGAAGTTCCGCTCCCAGTGAATCTGTCCAGTCCAGTCCCGTCTCTTTTGCCAGGTTCTCCCGATCGCCGTGGTCGGCTATGGCCTTAATGTACGCAGTGGGTCGCAGTTCAAGCTTGAGCTCGGGCCAGTGGAGATCGTACCACTCCCGTAGCCGTTCGTAATGGAGGTTGATGACCCGGTCCAGATCTTCCATGGCGGATACCGCCTGGATAATATGCTGGTCCGGTGATGGGGGTGCCCTGAGCTTCATCTCACCGAGTTTGATGAGGGCCTCGCGTTGAAGTGACCTATCGTAACCGTAATCCTTTGGATCAAGCCGCACGGGATCGGCATACTCCCCCGCCCCCAGCTTGCGCATGCGTTCTTCCGATCCCACCAGTCCCTGATGGCGTTTCCACAGGTCCTTTTCCTCGTCGAGTACCCAGCCGCCCTCCAGTTCGGACAGGCGTTTTGCAATCCCTTCCGGGTCCTTTGGGAACAGGACATGATCGACTACCCGGTCATCCACGGTAACGAATGAACCGAACCATACCGTTGTAAGGATAGGGCGGGCCATGGGTGGGCCCAGGGGGCTTTGGGTCTTAAAGGTTTTTCCCGGTAGATTTCCGAAGGGGTGGTTATCCACACTTGCCATGATGGATTCAAAAAGATTATCTATTTCCGGGCAATATGGAAACCTATGGACGCAAACTCGATCATTGACCGTCTGTTCAAAGAAGCTCCGTTGACCGTGGCCTTGGATCCGACACGGGCCCAGGCCCGGAAGCTGGTTTACTACGGCAAGCTTATCGCAGCCATCTTTTCCCTGCTCGGTTTTCTTTCCTTGTTATCATCCTTGTTTTCCTTCAGGGGGTTTTTTCTGGGCGGAAGGGGTCTTGGGTCATTGGTGTTTGGGTTCATTGTGGCTTACATGGTGGATGAACAGGTCACCTGGTTCATTGATCAAAACAATATACAACAGGCCCGCAGTAACATGGTGATATGGATCATCCTGGGCCTACTTGCCGGTATCATACCGGGTCTTTTCATATTGTTGAGTTACCTGGAGCTGGATAAACTCTCAACCCCGGCGGCCCCTGCCCAGCCCGTTGGTGCCTCTTACCCGGCTCCCGGACCCGTTCCCCCTGGAAATTCTGTACCTCAACCCCCGCCGGGTGCGGATATACCCCCCGGTGATGATGGAGAGGTGGGCGATCTCATTCCCATTGCCCCTATGGTGGGTTCTTCCAGCGATGATACCATTCCGAAGGCCGTGGCTGTTGAGGAAGATGACAAACCGTCCTCCCAGCAGAAAGCCAGCAATGTATCGGTAGGGGGGATTGGGGATGCCCCCCCGCAGCAGCACAAGGTGACGGAGGGAACCGTTGCCGAAGGGTCAAATCCCGAGCAACCAGTCCCGTCACCGACCGATCCACAGCCCGTTTCCCAACCGGTTCAACCGGGGGCAGTGCCCGTGGATCCACAGCCCATTTCCCGACCGGCTCAACCGGGGGCTTTACCCGCGGATCCACAGCCCGTTTCCCAACAGGTCAAGGATACGGCCGACGGGGAATGATACGATATTTCAGGTGGATGCGATAATGGCCGGTTTGGGTCCCTGGATACTTGATGGCAGGGGAAGAAAGGTTATCGTTCCCTCGGGCGACGGTACGGTGGATATCAAGGGTTTCGGGGTGATCGACCGGGAACGGTTGAAGGAACTCGACTTTGGGTCCAATCTGGAACTGGCCGGAAAGCGATTCAAGGTTTACAGGCCCGTTTTGTCAGACCTGTTGGATACAGGCATCCGGAAGGCCCAGGTGGTGCTCATCAAGGATTCCGCCCAGATCGTAGCCCGATGCGGGATCGGTCCGGGAAGCGTTGTGGCCGAAGCCGGTCTTGGATCCGGTTTTCTGACCATGGCCCTGGCCCTGGCCGTGGGTGAGGGAGGAAAGGTTCACAGCTTCGAACGGGAGGAACGGTTGGGAGCCACGGGCGTGAAGAACCTGGAGAGATCAGGCCTGATCTCCCGGGTAGATGTTCACTGGGGTGATGCGGTGGACGGGTTGGGCGATCTGGAAGGATTGGACGCTGTGGTGCTGGACCTGCCTGAACCGTGGACCTTGACAGAAACTGTGAGGGATGCCCTGAGGGGAGGGGGGTGGTTATGTACATATCTTCCAACGACGAACCAGGTGGAAAAGAGCGTCAATGCCATGCGCGACGGCGGGTTTCGGGACGTTTATTCAATCGAGGTTATCGAGCGGGAGATCGTGGTGGGTGACGGGGGCGTACGGCCAGCTCACGATATGCTGGGGCATACTGCATATTTGAGTTTCGGGAGAAGGGAATGAAAAATAAGACAAAAACGAGAAAAAAACAAGAGAAAATAAGAGAAGAAATAAAATAAAAAGGGCCGGCCCCCCGGCCCTATGATGTTTCTCAGCTGTACCACTCTACATCATTTTGATTGGGATATTCTCCCGTAACCTCAGGTGGAGGGGGAACCCGATCGGCGTCGTCGATCCAGTAATCCGCGCTGGGATCTAAACCGTCGTTATGCGCATTTCGGGCCTTTTTTCTTGCATTCTTGGTTTTTTTCCACATTGGGGAGGCGGAGCCGCCTGGAATTTCCATAGTAGGCTGCGAATGCCCCTCAGGTTGGACCTGTGACTGGGTTGTTGCGGGATACCCTCCCTGGGGGCCGTATGGCTGGACCGGAGGTTGGTATCCCTGGACAGGTGTTTGCTGATACTGAGGATACTGCTGAGGATACTGCTGGGGATACTGCTGAGGATACTGCTGGGGATACTGCTGAGGATACTGCTGATACTGTTGCGGGTGATAATACTGGGGATATTGCTGATAAGGAGTACCATTGTGCTGGGGCTTCTTCCTATCGGGAAGGATGTCATCTATCAGCGGTACCTTTCCATGGGTTATCCTAACTCCACCGAATAAGCCCAAAATCCCGCCGAATATCCCAAAAAAACCGCCATAGCTCCTTCTCATGCTATCCAGATTATCAATGGCCTCCCCGCCGAAACCAACCTTGGCCATAAGGAAAACGCACATCATAATCCCAACGATTGAGCTCATCACCAGTGCCTGACCGATCCGTTTATCATCGGATCTCTTGGTGGCAACAAGACCCAGTGACATTGTGATGAGGCCGCACAGCAGCATTATCAATCCCCACACCGGCCATCCAGGAACACTCTCTTTTGATGCCATACCGGCCAGGCTTGCCTTGGCGGTACCGAGTCCATTCACGGTCAAGGATATACCCAAAAAACTTTCACGCATTGACCAAAATGGAAGGAACACTGCCAGGAAAAGTAGCAGACCTCCAAATATGGCCATCCTGTTTCCTCTCTTTTTTTCCATACATTTCACCTCGGGGCCTCTCTTAACCCCGATGGGTGATCCTGGCTTGTTAATATATAACGCTATTTGGACGGTGGGATATATGGTTAAGTTGTAGTGGCCTGATTGTTAAAATATTGTTGAGTGATCGTGGGGTGAGTCGGGAGGTTTGGACCTCTGGCTCACCATGAAGCAAATGCCAGAGGCGACATGCTTACTACTTGAAGGCCATCAGATCGGCGTACTCGTCCTCTTTCTCATCCTGTTCCAGCACGATGGTCCGAGTGCTCTTTATGAGTGAACCTTCACCGAATAAGAATGCCAGGATGATGGCCAGGGGGATGAATATGATGGCTATGATTATTGCCACGGAGTATATTGAGTTGAAAATAATACTCTCTGCAAACTTGGGAGATCCCGAGAAAAAGATACCTCCGTGGGAGACCCAGTGCATGAAACCCCGGTGAAGCATGAGCACCCCGAAGGTTATCATGAGCACGATTAGCATGAGGAAACCTGACCACATGAAGTAGTTACCGCTGGCCGCTCCCAGATCGAGTTCCGTTGCCCGTTGTCCCTTGGCGGTGGTGAGTATCTTGTGGAACCGGAATGACGCATGGCTCATTTCCAGGTACCATAGAAACACTATACCGATCAGCAGTATGATGAATAATTTCATGAAGTTGTTGGCATGCAGGTTTGAAAGGTTTTCGTAGTCGGGGTCACCGGATGTCCCGTCAATGACGAAGGCTATCATGGCCATCAGACCGAAGATCATGAAGTATATCCCGAGGGTGGGACGTTCCTCCATCTGGTTTACCTTGGTGGCCAGAAAATAGGCGATAATGAACGGAATGGCCATCATGGCGAAGAATGCTATCTGAGAAAGTATCTTTCCTCCGTAAAGCTCGTTCATTACTGCCACGGGGATCACGAACAGACCGATGACCACTATGAAGGGGATCATGACCATGATGTAGGTCATGTTCTGATTCAATTTCGCACCCAGCGTGAACACCCCCACTGCAGTGAGGGCTATGGCACCGCCTCCTATTACGAAATGTATGGCCAGGGCGAGTGAGCTATCCTTGATCTCTTCGAACCGTCCGTAACGGAGTTCGAAAACAAAGACCAGTGCAAAGGTGGCTGCTGCCATGGCTATTGCCAGTATCTTGACCAAGGAGACCGATGCCTCGCCGGGGATATCGACATCGGGTTCCGGACCCTTTTTTTCTTCTTCTTCATCAGGAGCCATTTTCACACCTCATCAGTAGTTGCGGGCCTCCAGCAGTACCTGGGATAGCGGTTGATTGGGTTTCCAGTCCACCACCTTGACACCGTACCCGCGAAGCTCGCCCATGAGTATATCTCTTTCCAGCTTCAGCACATCAAATGATATGGGTGTTTCAGTTTCGCCCAGTGTGGCTTCTCTGGCCATCTGTTCAAACATGAGGGAGTTTGGTGAGAGGATGGTGACATCGAAATCCAGCACGCACATGGTGGATATGGCCTTTCGAAGGGAATCGTCCTCATCCAGGGATGAAACGATTATCACCGGTGATCTTCTGGGCATGTAATTGATGGCGTGATCGACTATCCCGTTTAGCGGGATATCTCCCTTGGGTTCGGCACCAGCAAGGGCTGTCAGTATCTCAAAGAGCTGTTTGTCGCCGGACCCTTTTCGGATCGTCTGGACCTTATCAGAGTATATGACCAGTTGAACCGTGTCACGGCGCTTGAGGAAGAAATTGGTCAATGTGGCCGCAGCCCGGGCACCATACAGGTTGGGGTTGTCGGAAGGCATCCCAAAGCCGGAGCATTCCCTGGCGTCGAAGACGATGGTGATATCGGAAACACTCTCCTTTTCATGTTCATTGACCAGCAGTTTTCCTGTGCTGGCATAGGCCTTCCAGTTGATGTCCTTGAACGGATCACCAGGTATGTATTCCCTGATGGAATAAAATTCGCCACCCGGTCCAGGCATCTTGACCTTCATATCACCCGGATATATCTTTGGCTGTTTGGACTTGATCCTCAGTTCCTTGATGTCACGGGTCTGGGGATATACTGTCAACCTGGATTCGAAATCCACCCTTAGTTCCTTGTAGAAAAGGTAGAACGGATCGTGGTAGCGCATCTCGACGGGTCCGAAGGAATAAACCCCCTTGATCGGGGCCTTCACCGAGTAGCGCAACCTGGTGGATTCGTTGGGTTTCAGGCTCAGCATCGTATAGTTGGTACCGCGTTTGATATCCAGGTTGCTGGATATCTTGTCCCTGACCTCCATGAAACCGGACTTCAGGCTCTTGTTTTGAAGCAAAAGCTCTGCCTTTATTGTCCCATTCTCGAAGATCTTCTCGTTAGATATGAACCTCTCGGGATCGATCTTCGTGTGGAGGTTGGCAAATAGGGATATGGCCAGATAGGCAAAACTGGCAATGGAGATCACCAGGAGGGGGAGGTTCCGAAATATAAGGCCCACAAAGAGCACAATAACTCCCATTCCCAGTACCATTACAGCTTTCTTAGTCCACATCAGATTCACTCCTGTTCATGATCTCCGTTGTGCTGTTTTGCATTATTTATCTGCTGACGCTATCCTTTGCTTCTATGACGTCTTTTGCTTCTTTTCAATTATCAACAATGAAAAGTTGGGGGGGTGGGTGCCCCCCCGACGAGCCGGCTCAGATGGCCGGGACTGGCACCTCTGCGAGGATCTTGTTTATGATATCCTCGGGCATGACACCGCGGATCCTTGGTTCCGGCTTGAGTATCAACCTGTGGGCCAGACAGTTGATGCAGACGCTCTTTACATCATCAGGTGTGATGTAATCGCGACCGGCGATAACGGCCCTGGCACGGGACAGCTTGAATGTTGCCAGAGAACCACGGGGTGAAGAACCAACGATGATACGTGGATCCTCACGGGTTCGGGTGACTATCTCGACAATGTATGTCAGAAGGGCCGGGTCAAGATGGACCCTTTCCACCACTTGCTGCATGGCCAGAATCTTCTCCGGGCTGGTGGTGACCTTGACGTCCACCTGGTCCTTTCCACGACCCATACGCCTGATCAGTATCTCTCTTTCATCCTCGCGGCTGGGATAACCCATGGAGAACTTCTGGAAGAAACGATCCACCTGAGCTTCCGGAAGGGGATATGTACCTTCCTGTTCCACAGGGTTCTGGGTGGCCAGCACCAGGAATGGTTTGGGCAGTTTGTGGGTTACACCTTCAATGGACACCTGACGCTCCTGCATGGCCTCCAGCATGGCTGCCTGGGTTTTGGGGGGCGCCCGGTTGATCTCATCTGCCAGGATGATGTTGGCAAAGATGGGACCGGCCCGGAACTTGAACTCGTTATCCTTTTCATCGTACACGTATGTGCCGGTGATATCCGAAGGCAGCAGGTCCGGGGTGAACTGAATACGCCGGTACTTGCATCCAAGGGTGTCTGCGAAGGTCATGACCATCAATGACTTGGCGGTACCGGGCACATCCTCCAAAAGGGTATGACCGTCTGCCAGCAACGATAGCATGACATCTTCGAGGACCTTTCTTTTTCCGATAATGGCCTTTGCAACCTCGTCCATGACCGATTTTGATGTTTGGGAAACACCGTTTATGGCAGCGGTCGTGGCTGTTGTGGAGGAGGTTCTTCCACTCCTGGGCGGTCCCCCCGGACCGGGCCTTGGAGGGGCCCCGGCGGGTCTGGGTCCGGCTCTGGGTGGCGGGCCTCCGGGTCCTGGTCTGGGCGGGGCTCCTGGAGGGGCGCCCGCCGGTCTTGGCATTGGTTTTGCTTGTCCGTTAGACATCTACTCATCACCTTCTGTTTGCTTTGGGATAAAATCTACTGTTTTTGTTAACACCGTAATCAACACCTGTTTTACTTTTTATGTTTTCACCTTTGGTACCTGTCAGCATAGGAGGCGCTAGCCCCTCCCCCCTCCTCGGAACCCTTGAGCTTTGTGCTTATGTGTTTAAGGTCCTGTTCGGTCCATTGTTTGTTGGTGTCCCTTACAAAACGGAGCAGTTCCTTGTCCTTGATCATGGAGTTGACAACGCTGTCCGAGAGCTGTTCGAATTCTTCCGGGCTAAGACCCCGGTCCATTCTGGTCTTGGCAAGAACGGCCACCCTTACCCGTTCGACCTGTTGGTCAAGGGTAACCGGCAGCGAACCGGTTCTTCTATGATACCTGGTAATATCGTACTTGTGGACCCAGTTCTCCTTGTCCTTGGTCATTATCATGACAAATCCCAGAATGAAGAATGCGGATATGGATATGGTGAAGGCGTACCAGGTGTCAGTTGTCAAGATCGAGATGGTCTGGAGAGATCCGTAAACCGGAACCATGAAGGCATTTTCCTGGGTGTGCCTGCTCTCGTCGAACACCATCATGCCACCCTCGGGTAGCAGGTGGTATACAAGGGATATTAGGAACCGACGGTTATCATAATCCTGGAAACCATTGGGCGATTTGTCCATTATGTCGTTTTCATCTGTGGAATCGTACTGTTCCCTGTACACGTTGGATTTGTCATTGTATCCTGATTCGCTAGGTACTGTGAGAAGCTCCGGCAAGAAGGGGCGTTTTTCACCGTCAGGAGTAATTATGTACTCGGGGGAATCGTCGGGCAATCCCACCTTGCTGCGGAAATCGGTCTGGTTCCTCCTGCTTTCGTACTGAATGAGACCGGATACCTCGGAGTTGGAAAAGGGCGCTATGGGTCCCACGCTGGTGGTGTGGTGGTCCATCAGATAAAGATCCTCCGTGAAGATGGATGGATCCGATATGAACACCACCCTGCCGAAATCGACAAAATCCGTATGGTTATATTTACGGTTGCATGATTGGCCAGTGAAATCTTCCCAGGTGTTGAGACATTCTCCGGTCTTGACGTTGATGGGGCTTCCACAATGGGGGCAGATGGGATATTCCACGATAAGGGCGATCTCGTTGCCCTCCTGGCTGATATCATCGGCGATACCTTCCTCGGAAATGGAACTGACAATATTGTTGTCGTTATCCACATAGCTCTCAGAGCTGCCGTGGGCTATTATCCAACCGTCGTTGGCGTACAGTCCGACCCCCTTGTTCATGATTAGCCAGTAGGGTCTGATGTCTTCGTCAATCCTACCGTCCTCATCATCATCAATCCCGTTTAGCTCCTCCTCGTTGTACATGCCATCCCGGTCATCGTCCAGCGGGTCCTCGTCCTCGCCAACGATCCCCGTTTTATGCTTGAGATGCCAATCAAAATCGCCGTCGTTGTCACCACCTCCCCATTCCTGGTACGGACCAGGATCCTCATCTATACGTCCATCGGCGTCGTTGTCCTCATCCCATATACCGTCCGGATTGTGAGGCAAATTCTTGTTGAGGGCCGTCAGATCGTTGTCTGACCGGATATCTGCGGACAGGTGCGCTTTTACCACGGTGAAATTGAAATCGTAGTCATAGCTCTCCGGTTCGTAGAACACTCCCCGGGAGAATCGGACATTGTAGTGTTTGGCAAGTTCCTCACCGTAACCGAAATCGTCGGCCAGAATAAGCTTCCCACCATCCTGTGCGAACTCCTTGAGAGTGAGTATCTCAGTGTCCCGGTACTCGTTCTCAATCCCCAGTGCGCAGTATATGGTCTCACCGGGGTCTATGTTGCGGTTCTCGAGGATGCTGGGAGATGAGATAATGGACCGGATGGTGAAATCCGTGTCGTCTTCGGGGAAAGCGTAGGAAAGGTGCTTTTTATAATCTTCCTTGGCCGCGGTCAACTTTGCATCCTTGGAAGAACCTCCGGCGTTCTCGTAGTAAAGGGGATGATAGAAGTTTTCCGAATCCGAAAGCGCATCCCAGTCCGATAGTATCTTCAAATCGTCCCGGAAGGGTTTGATATTATCGAAATCCTTGTCGTAGGCCGATAGATGGTTGGGCGGTGTATCCGCAATCCCTGTGATGGGGTATATCACGTATATTATGACGATCATGAACGCCACGGTGGCCGCTATGAACTTCTTGAACATACTTGATACCTCACTATCAGCTGTTTACATGTTTTCCAGTCAGGCTAATGACTGAATGATGTTTTTTTGATCGCCTTGCCAAGGACAGGGGGTCCACCGGTCGCCGAATGGTGAACGGCTTATCCATGCCACCCACTGGAAGCCCGTTGACAATCGCCCTCATCGGACTGCTCTTATTTATCCCTTTAGGTGTGGTCATACCCTGCGATTTTTCAGGTGTTGGCAATGAAAATTGCCACCGGTCATCCTGTGATCTCCGACCAACGGTTTTGTCGGGATTGAGGGAAAGCGGGTTCTTGGCATTGATATACGTCATGGGAAAACCTCCTTTGGTTCTCATTTCTTTCCATCGTTTACAAGAATCTCCGTTTCCACGTATTCGTCTTCCTCCAGGCTTGCCATTGCCTTGAGGGCTGCATCCTCGTCCAGTATTATCTGGGAGAGGCTTTCCTCGATGCGCCTCAGGTGGTTGATGGCGTCATTGCGTTGGCTATGGCCGATTGCATGCTTGGAGTACCTGGCCTCTTCCAGCAGGTGCAAGAACGCGTTGAGGCTCTGTTTGTCAACCGGCAAGGCCTGCCTGATGGCGTCCTCAAATTCCCTGAATGTTTCGGCCTCGCGTCTGAGATAGCCGTATTTGCGCAGGTGGATGGACAGACGCTGATATGATTTGAAGATGACGGCAGTGTACTCGTTGCCGGCCACCAGCTGGTCCGCCGCCCTTTTGATGATCCTCCGCAGGCCGCGGATCCTCTGCTGTTTGTGCCACCACAGCATGAAGAACAGGGCCACCAGGAAAATAACGATGGCCGGTATGACCACGAGCAGCATGATCTGCTGCCAGTCTGTTTTGGGTTCTTCTAGATGGCTGATGTCCGGGAAATAATTCATCTCCGTGGTGATATTGGCAGGAAGATAGTATTCATCTCCCTCGAACTGTACCGTTACGTAAACGTTCTGGGCCTGCCGCCATTTCTGTCCCCAGCTAGTGGTCTGGAGGTTGCCTAAGAACTCAACCCGTTTGGTATCGAGCAACTCCACAAAAGAGAACTGGATAACACCGCCGCTCTGGTATGGTATCGTCAAGCGAGTTACATTTCTGTATTGGTTATCGAAGGATCGGATGATTATGGTTATATTCACCTCTTCAATCCCCACCGCGGTACCGGATGGGTTCCTCTCCCCCAAAAATACGATCAGGGTGTTCTCACCCTGCTCTTCGTTATGTTCCATGAGGTCAGGACGCCCATCCTGTCCCTCCACTGGTTTTCCATCGATTATCTGATAGATGTCTTCTTGGTAGGTGGAAACAACTATCTCGGTCTCCGCCACGACGGTCTTTGTAATAACAACAGAGGATGGCAGGTAGAAATCCGATCCCTGAAAACTGACATTGATCTGAACAAGTCCCGGGTTAACTGAGTTGGGTATGAGCACCTCTGAAAGGGAGAAGTATCCGTCCTTTCCGCTTTCGGATTTCTGCTCCGAGCTGATACCGCCCACCGAGATGTGCATCTCCACACCCGATATTCCAGGAAGACGGGCACTGCTTTCAGAGTTCCGGATATCCTCTGATATGATTCCAGTAACGGAGAACCGATGCCCTCTCACGAACCGTCCACCGGAGTGACTGGATACCGCAGAGTCCAGGGCCACCTTTGTGCGGGCCTTGATTGTGTACTCGACCCATTCGGTTCCCGGTACGTTTGATGGTTCTCTGGTGTCTCCGATGAAAACCCCGCCGCCCACCTCTGCCATGTCCTTCCCCTTGAACTGGGCCAGAATGTATATCCTGCCTACGGTCTGGATAAGGGTGGAGTTGTACATGAACTGGAATTCTCCCATGCTGTTGGTTTCCACAACTCCCAGGGGGACAGGTTGGTAGATGGAGCTGAGGTCCTGCTTCCAGTAGAGATGCACGTCAAAATCATTGAGAGGGCTGAACCTGTCATCCTCCAGTTTGCCCCGTATGATCGAATCCTCCGGGCTCCCCTTGATAAGGCTACCGGGATAGAGGGTGATGTATGTCATCGCCACCACCTGCACCTCCAGTTCCACTTCTGTGGGATCGTAAAACGAGTCCTCTGGTGGGTTGAAGGCGGCTATCACCCGAATTACCTTTAGATCATGATTCTCATTTACCGAGAAGTCCTTTTCGAATTCACCGGCGTACGGGTCGCTGTTGGTAGAAACGGTCTCCTCCTCGGTCCACTCGGTGCTGACATCCCAGTTTATTGTGACGGGAAGGGTGGGAACACCCTTGCGGGTCTCCTTGATCATGAGTTTCCCCACCAGGTGAACGTTGTTGTAGTCTATGGTGCTCTCGTTGGCCTGGAACGGAACTCTTGTGACGTATTTCTGGGCCACGTTGAGCTCGATTTCGGTATGGGCCCTGACCTCGAAGTTCTCAGATGCCACATCGTTGCCGCTCCAGGGTTCGTAAAAGGTATCTGAGTTGAAGTCCAGCATTATCTCTAGCTTTTTCATTCCGGGCTGGTTATTCTTTGATGTGACTGTCAGGGTGAAGTAGAATTCACCGGAGCCGTCGATCTGGGTTATGGGTGTCCCGCCTATCTCGGATGCGGCGGTCTCCCAGAAATAGTAAAGATAGAAATGTTCCCGGTGGTCGGTGCCATCGAAAGAGGTGTGGACAGGAGAACCGTCCTTGTCCAGTATGCGTCCTCTGATGGTGATCTGTTGGGTAAGGTACAGTGGATCATCTCCCATGGATATGATCTCCGGAAACGCGTAGTGTATGACGTTTATCCTGGCGCGCGATTGACTTGCCTCGTAGAATTGGTTGGTGGTAAATTCATCCGGGTTGAAGTTGACCTCGATCCACTGGGGTCCCACCGATACATTTTCCGGGAGGGTGTACTCGATTTCAAATCTTCCCAGGCTTTCAGTGACAAGGTTTTCCGCCAGTTTGACCAGCTTGTCACCGGTATCCGTGGTGAAACGTATTGAAACGGAAAGAGTGAAGCCCGAAAGCCCATCTCCGTTGGTGGTATCCTCCAGGGTACCGGATACCCGAACCTGCCCACCCGGAAAGACCCTGGCAGCCGAGTCCATGGAGAGATTGAGCTCCGTCCGGTGCCACACCTCTGTCCATACCCAGCTGTCAGTTACAATGGTCCCGTCAAAGGCCAATCGGGCATAGAACGCTCCCGCTATCGTGGTGATATCAACGGTTTGATACTCTACTGTACTGTTGCCGGTCCCGTTGCCGGTCCCGTTCCCGCCGCTTTCGATGACCTTCACGACAACCTGGGGAGGGCTCCCGTCCTGGGGGGCCTCATAATACGTCCCGTTGGGTGTGATCCACTGGCCCCTGAAAACCGCAAAGAACCCGAAGGGTCCCACTAGATCCCTTGCCTGGTCAAAGGTGTATGAAAATTTCCCCCCGGAATCCGTCATTACCTTTCCGGATGACATTTCTTCCAGATCGTCGTAAATATACACTGGTGCATAGGGGATGCCGGAACCGTTCACCTCGGCAGTGTCTATCTCTTTTAGTATCCCTGAAACTGTGACAGCCTCATTGCTGTAGACCTTTTCAGGAAGACCGTTTAGAATGATCTCGGTCTCCTGGACCATGTTGGGAGGTTCACGGACATCCAGCCCGGTGCTTCTATCCCTGTCCATGCCGGTAGTTCCCTTAGGCGGGTATGACGCTGCAGTAAAGCTTGTTGTCGATCCGGGTTCCATCGACTCATCCAGATCCTCCGTTAACGGTTCCAACACAGATCTTGTGGCACCTGCCGGTTCCTTTGCCGGTGCCTGGGGGATTTGGATATCCGACATGATGCATGATCCGGTATAGGATTCATCCGTCACTGGTGAGGAGGTATCCGCATCCGTTACAGTAGAATCATCCATTGCCAGGTCCCGATTTGAAGAATTGGTCGAGAGAATGGCCACGGGGATTGTCAATATTAGAACCACAAAAATCGCAAGTGTCCTTTTCAAGGAAGATGCCCCCTGTTCAGAAATAAGAATTTGATAGGAACCGATATCGAATTCTTAAGGGTGGAGTCGTCCCAAGGTGTGGTAAATATAAATAATTTTCTCCAATCTTGCATATTCTGGCTCATGGATTGCACGCCTCCATTTTTCCGATCATGGTTGAGCATTTTTAGACATCCGTATCACTCTGTGAACAGAGCTGGGGCTGGGGGATTCGGGAGGGGCCGCGGACGCGACCCCAGGTGATGAGTCCCCGGGTGGATCGGAATAGTATGTCCGATAGGGGCCGTTTTTGCCCCATGGACAGGACACACGGGGAAGTTTCAAAGCGACCAAGGGCGGCTTGGACGCTTCCCTGCCTCGCTGGTTAAATCACAAGACCTGGAGTATATAAAGGGTTTATTTGTTCATGAACAGTTGAACATCGCCCTGCTTGGTCTGTTGATCAAGGTATCAACTGCGGTAGAATATCAGGGTAGCGTATTGGTATCGCTTCGGCGACCGGTCGGGTATGGTCGATCAACCGTAGAGTTTGTTGGAGGAGGATTCGCTCTCCTTGTGGAGCTTTCTAAGGTCCTCGTATAACCCCTTGGCGATCTCCCGGGCATCCTTGAGTACCCGGTCGTAATCTCCCGAGCTGGTCTCGATGGACACGAACATGTGCTCGGCGATGCTTATCTCAATCGATACCTTTGAATCCGGATTCTTGGCAGCCATCAGATCTCACTCCATTGGTGTTTTTGGAATTGTGATCAACCGGTGCCGCCGCAGCGGGAACATTTACCGCTGCCCTTGCACCAATTACATTGACCTGAACCGTTACAACTGCTGCATTTGCCCGTCCCCTTGCACTTGTCACAATCCTCCCCGCCGATCTTTCCTGAACCCCGGCACTTATCGCAGTTGAGGGATCCCTTGCACCAGTAGCATTTGCCTTCCCCCTTGCACCAGCTGCACTGACCGCTTCCCCGACATCCTATGCAGACCTTTTTCTTCACATCGGTCTTGTCACCGGCCTTTTCGCCGGACCCTTCTTCTTCGGGTTTGTCCGATTTGGTCTCAGCCTTGTCCTTTGGCGGTCCGTCTTTTGACTTTTCATCATCCTTGGCCTTGTCGGTCGAATCCTTTTTGGAGGATCCCGCAGAATCATCGTCCCCTTCCTCTCCTTTGGATTCTTTTAGAATGAGTAGTTTCATTGAAAGCTTGCCCTTCCAGTACTGGGCGACCTTGTGCTTCGGGTCCTCTTCAAGTATGGATTCCACCAGGTCCATGGCCTGCTGGTATTTCTTTTCGCCCGCCAGGGATTTGATATCGCTGATCTTTTCATCTATGGACTTACCGGATGCCTCGGGTTCGGGCTCTTCATTGGGGGCGTCTTCCACCGGTGGTTCATCATTGGGTTTTTTCTCCTGGGCCGCGGGAGCCTCCGGCTTTTCCGGTTCCTTCCCCTCCTCAGCGGGAGTTACGGTCGCTGGCTCATCCTTTGGCTTTTTGGGTTTTTTTTCATCGGAGGAAATATCTTCAGGAGGTTTTTCTTCAGGAGGTTTGACATCTGAGGGTTTATCCTTCGTTTCCTTGTCGGGTTGGGGTTGGCTCCCGGTGTCTCCAGTTTCTTCCTTCTCGCCGTTGGAATCCTTGGTCTTGAGCTCGGATCGGACCTCCATCTCGATCCGAATGTGATCTTCCAGGCTGATGCTGAGGGAATCCCTGAGGGTCTCCAGCATTTCGGCCTCATCCTCGGTCATGGCCCGGTCCTTCCAGGCCTGCCGGACGGCTTTTCGGTAAGCTTCAAGATTTTGATCCAATTTGGGCTTGCCCCCCCATTTATCAAATACCATTGGTGTATCATCACTATGGATAAAAAAATTGTGTTGGGTGCTGAAGCCTCCTTTTTTTCCCCACGGTGTGACCCGTCCGTGTCATGGAAAGGTATTTGAGTCGAGGGGGGTTGATCAAAAGGCGGTCACTTCAAACCGGGGGATAAAACGGGGGATAAAAGGTTGCCCAGAATCAAATCGTCCCAGAAAGAAAGGAACAAACTTTCCGCGGAGAAGAGCCCTTACCTGCTTGAGCATGCCGGCAATCCCGTTGACTGGTATCCATGGGGAGATGAGGCCTTCGAACGGGCCAGATGCGAGGACAGGCCCCTGTTCGTTTCCATTGGTTACTCGACCTGTCACTGGTGTCACGTGATGGCCCGCGAAAGCTTCGAGGATGACGAGGTGGCCGATCTTTTAAACGATGCCTTTGTCTGTGTCAAGGTGGACCGGGAGGAGCGACCGGACGTGGATAGTGTCTACATGGAGGCGTGCCAGCTTCTAACCGGTTCCGGCGGTTGGCCCCTGAACGTGGTTTTGACCCCCGAGCTCAAACCCTTCTTCGCCGCCACCTACATCCCCAAGGAGAATCGGTGGGGACGGATGGGCATGCTGGAGCTGGTCCCCAGGCTCAAGGCCGCCTGGCAGAACAACCGGGCCGAGGCGGTTAGGTCTGCAGACGCTGTCATTGCGGCCCTGGAAGAACGAAAGGCACCCGATCTGCAATCATCCCTGGGTGAAAGAGAATTTCATGTGGCATATTCACAGTTGGCATTGCGCTTTGACAGGGATAACGGGGGATTCGGAACGTCCCCCAAGTTCCCCTCACCCCACAACCTGTTTTTCATGCTCCGATACTGGAGACGCTTCGGCCGCAGCCGGGCGATCAACATGGTCAGACAGACCCTTGATGCCATGGCCGCAGGGGGTATCCATGACCATCTGGGAGGGGGGTTCCACCGTTACTCCACCGATCGGGCGTGGTTGGTGCCCCATTTCGAGAAGATGCTCTACGACCAGGCCATGTTGGCCCTGGCCTACACCGAGGCGTACTCGGTGAGCGGGAAGTCTGACTACGCCCGGGTCGCCCGGGGAATACTGGACTATGCCATCAGGGACATGCGTTCACGGGATGGAGGATTCTACTCCGCCGAGGATGCCGATTCCGATGGAAAAGAGGGCCTTTTCTATCTTTGGGATAGAAAGGAGATAGATACCGTGTTGGGAAAGGCTCGGGGAAAAAGGTTCGCAGAGACCTTCCAGGTCAAGGCCGACGGGAATTTCAACGATGAATCCACCGGCAAGCCAGCGGGCAAGAACATCCTTCACCTGAGCAGTTACCCTCCCCCGGACGATCTCGTCCCTTCCATGGAAGAACTGCTGGCAACTCGCTCAAGAAGAGTCCGACCCCACCTGGACGACAAGGTGCTTGTGGACTGGAACGGGTTGATGATCGCGTCCCTGGCCCGATCGGGCAGGGTTCTGGAAGAGGACAGGTACGTGTCGGCCGCCCGGGATACCGCGAATTTCATAGATGAAAATCTGGTCCGGGACGGTCAACTTCTTCACCGTTACAGAGGCGGGCATGCGGATATCTCGTCAAATCTGGATGACCATGCCTTTTTGGCCTGGGGGCTTATTGAGCTTTTCCGCTCATCTGGCAATGATGAGTATCTCAACCGGGCAAGACATCTTGCTGACGAGATGATCCGGAAGTTCTCCGACGAACAGGACGCGGGATTCTACCTGGTCGATGACGATGAAAGCAGGCTTCCCTTTCGTCCCAGAAGCGAGCACGACGGGGCCTGCCCATCCGGGCTTTCGGTTGCAGTCCACGTGCTTCTTCTGATGTTTCGGTTCACGGGGGAGGTGCACTACCAGGAACGGGCCGACAGGGCCACCCGTTCCATCCATGAACGTATGACAGGTGCGCCGATCGGCAACACCATGATGCTGGCTGCGTGGCTTGACCGGTACAGCTGGAATGTGGAAGGTGCCTGATGGTGAAGACGGTGGTTATGTACGATGAACGATGACGGGGGTTTATGGATGATGAATGATGACGGGGGTTTATGGATGATGAATGATGACGGGGTATATTTGTGATGAACGATGACGGGGTATATTTGTGATGAACGATGACGGGGTACATTTGTGATGAACGATGACGGGGTATATTTGTGATGAACGATGACGGGGTATATTTGTGATGAACGATGACGGGGTATATTTGTGATGAACGATGACGGGGTATATTTGTGATGAACGATGACGGGGGTTATGTATGATGAACGATGACGGGGGTTTTTGGAAATGAATGGATCATCACAAGACCGGGAAAAGGAAATGGGAATAGGCGATCGGTACCAGCAGGAGACCAAGCATCGACGGGGCAGGGCGGAAGGAGGTCCCCTTGACTGGATGAGTCAACCCTCCGTGTACAAACGGTATCCCGATGCGGAACATATCGAGCTTGTCCATATTGACGAGGTGAGATCAAAAACCCTGGACCAGACTCTCCGTATTCGCAAGAGCGCTCGACGTTATTCCGGAGAGAACCTCAAGTTGGAACACCTGTCATATCTCCTGTGGGCCTGCACGGGAATAGCGAGAAAGGAACATGGGACCCAATTCAGAACCGCCCCCTCCGCCGGGGCTCTCTATCCCATCGAGACCTATGTGATCTCCAACGGTGTGGACGATCTTGAGCGGGGCCTTTACCATTACAATGTCAGGGACCATCGACTTGACGTGTTGAAAATTGAGGACCTCCGGGGCAGGATGGTGGATGCGTGCCTGGGACAGTCCATGTGCGGTACTGCTCAGGCTGTCCTGGTCTGGACGGGTATCTTCAACCGTTCGAAATGGAAATACAGGCAACGGGCCTATCGTTACGTCTATCTGGACGCCGGTCACGTGGGCGCCAATCTTTCCCTGGCCGCTGTCTCGGTGGGCCTGGCAAGTTGCCACGTGGGCGCATTCTACGATGACGAGGTCAACGATATTTTAGGAGTTGACGGTGTCGAGGAAAGCGCAGTTTACATGGGTGTTGTGGGTCATCCCAGGTGATCTTTAGGCCATCCTTTTCATATCCTTTACACGCTTCTCACATATGATAATCACTGCAAACATCGGGCTTCATGTTCCCGAAACGGTTATATCCTCTCAAAGCGAACGTAATAAATATTTTTACCCCACTGGGCCATCGCCCAGGAAGAGAGATACGATGACCAAAGCCCCCAATCTCACAGTTGAGGAACGTATTCTACTGCACCTCTATGCGAATCGTCAGAACGGCGAAGAGTTCGAGTGTTCCCCGGCCCTGGTCCAGGATGGGATCGCAGCGGAGGTGGGTGTCTCCCGGTCCGCCATCCCCAGGACCGTTAAGCGGATGAAGACCAAGGGACTTCTTACAGAGGAGGTCCGACACGTCCGGGGCATGAGAAGACGCAGGAAGGTGTACCAGCTCACCCGCGAGGGGCTGGTGGCTGCAAAGGACCTGTGGGACGGGGTCACATCGCTGGAGATCACGGTTGATGGGGATGTGAAAAAGCTGGGAGACCTTGTGGGTGGATCGGGGGAAAACGATTCCGTGCTGGGCCTCCTGGCGAGGGTGGGACCTAAAGGTGAGCTCGGCCCCCCCGGTCCCTCTGTGGACACTACCATACCCAAGGAAGGATCGGTAGAGTACCCATCTTCGGGTAAACGGGACAGGTTCCTTCCAAAGATATGGATGCCTGAGACCTTCGTGGGCCGAAAGGATGAGCTGGAAGGGCTGGTATCCTGGTTAAAGGGCCAGCACACCAGGACCGCGGTGGTGTTCGGCATACCCGGTATAGGAAAGACAACCCTGGCCGTGAAGGTCTGGGGAGAGCTGATCGGGGAGCGGCCCGGGTTCTGGCTCCGGCTTCATCAGTGGGATACCCTCAGGGGGGTCATCGATAGCCTCTGGGACTTTTTGACCACCATGGACCCCAAGGGTCCCCTCTCATCCGTTCCGGTGCTGCCCGATATGGAAATGTCACAGCTGGCACCTCATCTGGAAACCTCCCTCAAACGTGTAAAACCCCTGATGGTCTTCGATGACGTTCATCTGGCCGATCCTTCCATAATAAATCTCATTTCATTCATCCGGGAAATACTGGAGACCCAGGATGCCGGTAGGATGCTCATAACGTCGCGGTCACTCATACCCGTGTACGATCGCAGGGACGTTATGGTGAAACGGGTGGTGGGGGAGATACATCTGAAGGGCCTTGATGAAAAGAGCTCACTGGAGATGCTCCGGAACCGGGGAATAGGCGAGAGCGACATTAAGAGGCTGGTGAATTTGACCGGTGGCCATCCTTTATGGCTTGAACTGATAGATCCCGGGGAAGACCTGGGAAAGACCAAGAACGTTGATCTCTACATCAAAGAAGAGGTGTTCACCCGACTGGGGGATGGGCAGAAACGGGCGCTCCAGGTGCTTTCCCTTTACCGTCATCCCATATCGCCTGAGGGACTGTACATAGACCCCCTGGTGAACTACGAGGTGGTGGACGATCTGGCCCGGAGGACCCTGCTGGAGGAGGGTCCGGAGGGCCTATACATGCACGACCTTCTCCAGGAGTTCTTCTCCCAGACCCTAAGTGGAGAAGACCTCAAAAACGTCCATAGGAGGATTGCAGGGCATTATCTGAAAAAAGCCGAGGCGCTGGAGAAGGGAGTGCATCGGGCGGATATCTTCGAGGGTGCCCGGGCAGGAGAGATCATCCGGACCACCGTGGAAGGGATGTACCATCTGTCCCGGGCGGGGGATATTGAAACGGTGGCAAAGCTGGCCATCGATAAGGGGGAGACCCTGGTCGGTGGGGGATATTTTGAGGAGTTCCTCACCATCACCGAAGGATTCGATCTGGACAGAATGTCAAGTGATGTGAGCACTGTTATTCAAGGCCTGGTTGCTGATGCCACCCTGTTGGGGGGCGATCTCGACGGTGCCCTTTCAGGTTACGACACCGCCCTGAGCGTGGTGGATAATGATCTGGAAAGGGCATCCCTAATGCGAAGACGCGCCCGGGTGTTCGAGCGGAAAGAGGATTGGGACGAGGCTGTTGAACAGCTGAAGAGCAGCCTTGAGCTGGCCGAGAAGATATCCGATCACGCGGGAACGACAGAATGCCAGGGAAGGTTGGGGTGGATCTACTGGAAGAAGGGGGATTATGAAAAGGCGGACCTTTACCACCGCAGTAGCATGGAATCCGCGGAGATGATATCCGATATGCCGTCCAGGACCCGTACCTACCTGGAACAGGCCGTTGCACTTGCCCGGCAGGGAGATATGAAGTACGCTCTTAGATACTTCGAGAAAGGCATGGCGATGCTGGAACGCTCGGAGGGTTTTCTTGGTAGGGCAAGACGGGGTCCCACCACGGGAGACCACTATCTCCAGGTGCTTTTAACCCAGTTCACAAATTGGCAGGGAAAAATGAGCGGGTCCGGTGAATGATCAACCGAATTCTATCCCCTTGTAATCCGGCACATCATCATCCTGGTTGACCTCGTGAAGGGTGGGGTCAGGGATCTCACCGTACTCTTCCTCGTAATCGGAGATCATCTTAGTCATCGCCTGGGAAACGCCCTTGGCAGTCGCCGGAGACATGCATCCCCTGAATACCGATACCTCGTCTATTCCGCCGGGACCCCTGAAGGTGAATTCCAAATAGAACACCCCGTTGCGAAATACCTTGTAACCGTTGATGAAATAGGGTTTCTCGTTCGTCAGAGGCCATTCCTCCATGTCACATTCCATGATGCGGTCAAAGGACGGGAGACATCTTAACATTGACGGAACCTGGCCTTGCCGGAACCTGGGATATGGCAGGTGGTTGTCGGGAGTTTTAATAAGGGTTTGGGCGGCGGTCAGATGAGTTAGATCGAGGTTTTCCGCTGTGTATTGAGGGGAAATGCCCGGAAGATATCATTCGTATTTGGAAGGGGTTATATATGGAGAGATGAATCCCACGAAAGATGAACCAGGAAGCCTCGGCCTATGACCAATCCAGCACCCTTTATTCTCCCGATGGCCGGCTCTATCAGGTTGAATATGCCAGGAAGGCTGTTGACCGGGGGTCCACCGTTGCGGGGTTGAAAGGGAAGGACGGCGTTGCCCTGATCGCCTACAAGAGGATATTCAACCGGCTCATCGAATCATCTTACCTGGACAAGCTATACAAGATAACCGGTGGTATCGGATGCGCCACTTCCGGCCTGGTGGCTGATTCTCGTATCCTGATAAATTATGGAAGGGAGGTCGCCCAGAACCATTCCTCCAGGTACGGAGAGGAGATGGCCACGTTGGACCTGACACGGTCCATATGCAGGTTGATGGCCGTCTATTCCCAGTACGGTGGAGCCCGTCCCTTTGGGACATCATTGATATTTGCCGGAGAGGACGACGGTGAACTCCATCTGGTCCACACCGATGTCAGCGGTATCCGCATCCAGCACACCTTTGTGGCCCTGGGCACCAACTCCGAGGCTGTTACGGAACGGGTAGGGACGAAATATGACCAGAAAAAGACGCTGGACATACTTGTCCCTGAGGTGATCGGATACATGGCCGCGGAGCTGGACGAGGAGTTCACCCCGGAAAGCCTGGATATCGGTGTGGTGAGAACCGGTCAGGGGTTCCGTATCCTGACGGACGACGAGGTTGCCGAGATAATCAGTAAAGTATGAGCAGCCGCAGCCGACACCCAATCAACCAGGTTCTCATCTCAATTATCAACCCAGTATGTCATCTATTATGGTCTCGTCCAGGGTAACGTCTTTGGGGTTGGGGACATCGTTTTGGTCATTGCCATCGTTCTTCCCCTCTACATATCCACCGTTCTTCCCACCGTTCTTCCCACGAGCCTTCCCACCGTTCTTCCCACGAGTCTTTCCACGAGACCGATCACGGTTCTTATCACCTGACGATCTGTCCGATCTGCCGTTCTTTCGGGTCTTTTCCATTACCTTGAACGAGGCAGGCTGGTTATCCGACACGTCCGGACTGTCCTCTTTAGTGAATTTGGTGATATCCTTGGGGCGCGTGGCCAAAAACGTTATCCCACCAACAATGGAGAGAACGCCTCCCAGCTGTGTCATGGCCATGATGTTCCCGTGACTTTCCAGGCTGTCTCTGTCCAGGATGTCGATGATCCCTATCAGGGTCTCAATCCCCCGGGTGAACATGGGAACACAAAGAAGGAACACCACCCCGGCGATCACCAGCAGTGCAGCCACGAGTTTGGGTTTTTTCCCAACAAGACCCAGTACCGTTGCCAGGGCGGTTATTATCATGAATACCATTAAAAGGGGCGCCACCGCCAGTGCCAGCACCACGTTGGCCGCCTCTCCGGTCGATATGAGTTGAATGTGATTCATTCCCTCGGGAGTGGGACGATCCTGGTCGAAGGGTGTGGTGAGGTCCTCCGAGTCGCCGTCCACGACCACCCTTCCGTTGAACATTCCGAATATTGCCACCTGACCGTAATCCTCGTCCACCTTCACGTTCTTTGTAATGGAAAGGGTGCTTTCACTCTGAGTGAGCACCTTTGGATCGTTTTCCCAATCCTCCAGCCAGAGGAACTCCCGGTCATCGAAAACATATCGGTTGAAGTTGTCCTTGGTCATGCTCTTCCACATCAGGATATACCCTCGGGTGATCTCCACCCTTCCACCGTCCGGAATGTTTACCGCCTCAGCGGTTATGGTGATATCCATTCCCTGGCCCACTATCCAGAAGGGCACCTGCTCGAAGTCGTTGTAGACGTTGACCGTCAGATCGTCATCGCCGTCCAGTGGGAACGTTCTCTCCGCGGCGGAGTGGTAGAGTATTCCGATACGGTCCATGAGGTCCATGGTGCCCTCGGTGTAGACCATCTCCGAGTCGGCGATCACCGATGTCGTGGTGACGTTCTGTTTCCTGTCAGAGTCCCAGGATGTGGTTTCGGAACTGACATTGTAGTCAAATGATCTGACACCGAAGTCTCCTTCCAGGTTCAGGGTGACGCTTCTTCCAGGTGCGGATAACCTCTCACTGGCGTCTATGGACATCCAGGGGAATGTAAAAGAGCTAAGGACCAGAATGATGGCAACGGCGGGAAGCAGCAGGGCGATCCTGTTTATGTTCAGAGTTCTCCCTCCACCCCGCATCCGGGACAGGTTATCGTCTTTTTTGCGCTGGGGTGATCGAAAACCAGTCCGCATTCGGGACAGCGGATGTTCATGATATCTTCGTCGGGTACATCCAACCGGTTCACCCTGCCCTCATCATCGGCAACATCAATTGCGCCGACCTCCTTGCCTGAGCGGGCGCTGGGTCCGGATCGCAGCTCCTTGCCGTAAGACATGTTGGCCCCTATCAATGTAGCTCCGATGGCAAAGAAGAACCCCACGTTGGAGTACAGGAAAAGTGACTGGCCGCCTTCGGCCTGGCCCGTGATGCCGAGTATGATGAACAGCCCTCCCATGAACAGCGCCATGGCGCCCATCATGTAGGGGAATGCCCCGGGCCTGGATTTTGTTACCTTGGTGCCCTCAGGGATCATGAGCGCCGCCAGAAGGCACAGCCCCGTGGGGGCTATCACAAGAAGCAGAAGAAAGATGGAGTCGCTGTCAAATGCCATGATATCACCCCAGTCCTCCCAGGAGCTGGCCCAGGTCAGTTCCGCTGATCTCCATCACGAAGATCATCCTGCCGGTTCCCACGTCTATGGCGCTGGCCAGGGTCTCTCCCCCTGCAAATATCTTTCCTTTCTGGATCCCGTATGAAAATGATGCGGATGGCATGGTTATGCCAGTTATTATCTGGGCCATCATCACGCCGGGGTTGTTGCTCACCGACACCTCTCCCTCCGACATGGCAAAGGTGATATCCTCATCGGAGAAATCGATCTTGCCGTCCTCGAACATGTCAGAGAATTCGTCGTATGAACGCATGATGTCCTCGGAACCTGCATAGGTCAGCGGTTTGCTGGAAAAATCCGATTTCCGTTTGGTGGTGTAACCGTATCTGACCCCCTGCTCGTCCTCAATTTCCATGTCGCCCAGGTTGTAGCCCACCCGTTGCAGGTAGGTCCCCTGTCGTTTGACGGTTACTGTGAATGCCAGGCTGGGCGCTCTCGGGTATTCCTCACCCTTTTCTCTGGCCTCCTCCCTTTCCATGTAAAAGTCCCATATATCCTTGTCGGACATGTATGCTGAAAAGGTCAGGTTCCAGCGGCAGATGACCTCCCCTTTTTGAAGATCATAGGTATCGTCCCGGCCGTGGGTCTCGTTGTAGTGACAATCGCTCAACATTATGTTGGATCGTCCATGCTCCTTTATGAACGCCGAGAAATTCTGGCTGTGGGTCTCTGCGTATTCCACGGCTCCTGCGGGGTCCACCTGGAAACTGTACCCGCTGCCGCTTTCCGGTGAGAAGCTCTCCCACGGTCCGTACTGGTCGGTGGCGGTATGTTCCTCATTGTAGGTGACGTCGCTGTTCTCCCAGGGTATCTCCGTGTCCCCCTGGATGTACTTGTCGTAGGACATGGTCCTGTCCTGTTTGATGATGAAATACCCTTCGCTGTTTTCGTCATCCCATGAACTGTTGGTCCGGGTCTTGATCCTTATGGGCAGGGGGATGGACTCGTTGATCCACTGCACCTTGCTGAACTCCGCCCATCCCAGGAGTTTGGCGGTGGTGTTGACCCGGAGGGCTGCGTACTCCATCTGTTCGGGATTGTCCGGGTCGGGAGAGTAGAAGTTCTCCAATGTGACCACATCCACCTCTTCCGACCTCCATGAATAATTATCCGGGGACCAGAATGAGTAAGGGTCCTCGTTGTCCGCGGGTCCGATCTCTCCCCTGCTCTTTACATCCAGGGTCTGACCGTTTCCCCATATCTGTTCATCCAATGTGGGGAGCGGGTCCTCGTTGGGATCCGGGAACGAAAGAAGGTCTCCATCGTACTCCACCTCCGAGGCGCTCTGGTCCATGATCTCAATATTTTGTAGGGCATCCTTCATTTCCTGGGTCAGGGGTATGCCCACCTCGCCATCGGTCTCAACCCGGATGGCGCGTCCCGTGGTGATGTCCACGTACTCCGTTCGGGCCACGTTGAAATTCCCGGATACCTCCAGGGGCTGGTTCTCCTCGCCTTCCTGGGTGGACTCCACGGTTATGGTGAACTGGGCGTTGAGGGACTCCTTTTCAGGAACTGCCTGTTGAAGGTTACCGAAACCGTCTGGCGTGGATGTGACATCCTTGACCTGCCAGACGATGGATCCCTGGGCGGATAGGGTGTAACGGGACCAGTCTTCGTAGCCGTCCTTCCCCTTGGCATACATCTGGACGAACAGGTTGAATCCGTAGGTCATGGCATCGCCACAACGGTAGTCGGGAACCGTGAAGCTAAGATCCTGGATATCCTCTTTCACCAGGGCGCCCGGACCGTTTCCATCCCCGTTTCCATCGCCACCATCTCCATTCCCATCCGTCCCATCGTCATCGTCATCTCCGCCAACTATGTTGTCGATGAAGGGTACGGTCTCATCCATGCCTGAGTAAAATGACACGAATAACAAATTTGATACAATGGCAATGACACAGATGATGGCCGCCACGGTTCTCAGCGCGTTTCCCATGGGGGAAACATACCCTGAAGTCGTTTAAATATTTTTGTTATCCCTGGTTGAGTCTTTTTATTATTTCCGGGTTTCTTCATCTTTTCCCATAGATATAATCCCATTAAAATCCTCTTCTTCCATAAAGATTCTATCTGATACGATATCAATGATTGCATTGTATTTTTCAAGGAATTTCAATAATTGATCTATGTTTTTAGAAGGAACCAAAATATTCCCTCCTCCTACTTTTTTTCCATTCACTTCGTCCATCAGACCTCCTACCCAATGGCGATACCTTCCATAGAATGA